>Ga0137298_11086_pt1 | contig 16653 bp, 9 predicted proteins | sample RamsorincwithD2O_2_FD_97182 | JGI IMG/M metagenome (GOLD analysis project Ga0137298, IMG submission 97182) | Mouse cecal microbial communities from Vienna, Austria - Glucosamine amended with D2O | ecosystem: Host-associated > Mammals > Digestive system > Large intestine > Cecum | place: Austria...
ACAGCAGAGGAAACGGACGCGGGCGGAATGAATGCGAAGGAAGATGGAGATGGCAAAGAACCTGAAGAGGATACCGGTGAGGAAGAATCCGAAGGAGTAAAACCAGGAGAGACGGAAAGCCGGGAGGAGGCAGGGGAGAGCAGTACGGCAACTCAGGAACCCGCCCCGGAGGATGCAGAGGAAAGCGCGGCAAAGGAGACGGAGGGGAGCGTTTCTGGCGAGACTGGCAAGGATTCTGCCAACGTTGCAGGGAATGTTCCGGATATTGAGGAAGAGGACGGGCAGCTTTTGGATGATTCCATAGGGACTCAAGAGGTGCTGAAGGCCAAAGAGTATGAAACGGTGACCATCCGCGACCATGCCAATGCCAGGGCGTTGCAGGTTGCTCTGGAGGATATCCGCATGGCAGGCGACAGCGCGGTGAACGGTGAGATCGGGGAGATCCTTGACGCTATCCGGGCATTGATTGATCATTATAAGAATGGCGCCTATGCCACGGAAGAGGAATTGGAAGAGGCTATAGAGGCCATCGAGGCAATGGTAGAGGGATTGGGGGATTATCCATATCCGGAAGAAGTCATGGAGGCTATGAATGAACTGCAGGAAATCCTGGGACTTGGCGTACAGACGCTGGAGGCGGAGGGAGAGTGTACCTGTGAAGATATGTGTACCTGGTTCTGGGGGAAATACATTAATATTAATCAGGATTGTCCGGTTTGCAGCCATGCGACGGAAGAAGAACTGGACCCTTATACTTACGACCCCGACCATCCGGAGATGTTTGTGTGTAAGGGGAAGCAGGCTGTAATTCCGGGGAAGAATCCTGATTGTAAGCATAACGCTGCTGCAAACGGGGGATCTTTATGGGAAAGCTGGTTTCCCGGAGCCGGGAGCCCGGATCTGATTCCTGCAAGTTGCCAGTATCCGGCAACGGCAGACGAAGCGATTGAATGTATGGGGTGTGGCGCACGATGGCTTTGGAGTTTTGATTCTGAATCAAAGCCTGACCCGGATGCTCACGATTTTGGGAAAAATGACCCTGTTATCATAAAAGAAGCGACCTGTATGGAGGATGGGTTTAAGGTCCAAACCTGTGTATTTTGCGGTGATATTGAAACGGTAATCAAAGGCGGACATAAGAGGCCGGATGATGAGACGAAGATAGAGGTAATTCCGGCCACTTGTAAGGACGGAGAAATCAGATATATTTGCGAAAATTGTGGTGAGGCTGCTACAGAGAACCTGCCTGGTAAACATGGAAAATTTACCGGGGGAGTTTGTGAGGAGTGCGGGGCAACGGCATATCGGGTTTTTACTTATGAAGACGGCGCCACTCCGAGTGGCAGTGGTTACGAATTAAAGCTCTGTGCAAGAATTATTGTGGAAAAAGACGGGAACATTTACGAAGAAGACAGGGATGGGGATCGCTGGAATGACGGCAGCTTTGCTGTAGTGATCAATGAAGCTTTGATGGGTAAAATAAAAAATATGAAGGATGAAAATAACAATATTGTTATGACCCATGTGACAGGTTATTCCAATGGGAAGACATACCAGGTTGGGGACAGGGTTCCTTATGGGGAAATCCTCGATATGGAGGTGGCTACTGAAGCTTCAGGGGATGACGACAAAGTCATTTATCTGGAAGCTGTCCGTGAAGTTTTAGATGATTTTACGCCCAATAAGGTTATGTATGAAACTGCACATTCCAATCCCAGGCCAGAACTGAGGACAGAGGCTTACGAAACTTCGGGCGGCATTACCAAGGAAGTACAGTATCAGAATGATGGCAGGACTTGTGTTATCACTTATATCATTCCTGAAAAATACGAAAGAGATACGATTGATATCAATGCAACAGGGGATGTGATGGAGGCATACGAAACCATCCAAAAGAAACGGTTTGGGAATAACGGAACACAGCCAGGTGATGTGCTTGGCCCTGTGTACATTAAGGTTATCAACAACTCACAGAAAAAGTTTTCTTATGTGGAGGGCAGCTTCATTCTCCAGAGTCCCGGTTACAATGGTGAAGGTGCATATCTCCCGGATATCCGTACGTTTGATGGATCGATACCTCCGAAAGCGTCGATTCCGTCACGTGTGAGCAATCAGGCTCTGAAGTACCTGTATGGTGTGGAAAATGACCTGATGCATAGGGATTTGCAGGACGATATACTGGATGAGAAATTGAAAGAAAAAGGATATGAAAAAGGACTGGAAGATCTCCACCAGTATTATTTGGATTATTACAATAGCTTTTATAGCAAAAAATATAATACGGTGTGGAGCAATTTAAGTCAGCTTCCGTATGAACTTCTGGTTGAACGAAACGTAGGGATTTTTGGCGGACACTCCTCGGCGTCAGGGCCGAAAGAGACGAATCCGGAGGTTGCAGGCGCGGGGTATAGCTATATGTATACCCGCCTGATGAGCGTGGTGCCAGGAAATGAAGAAGGCCTGAAAGATTACAATGGGATTTACGCTGTTGGCAATTATATGAAAGGCACCGTTTCCTATGATGAGAATGCGAAGGCAGTATTGGGGGAACTTAAGCCGGGGGCGGATAGCAGATTGAATGGCATGAGCCTTTTCTTTGAAGGAGAAGGGAATGATTTCTATCAAAATACTGTCTGGGGAATCGAGGTTGGTTTCCAGTTAAAGGAAACCCCGGAGGGTCCTGAGAATCCCGAAGACCCGCCGGAAACTCCGCCAACAACCCCGCCAACAACCCCTTCGGGCGGAGGCGGTAATGGGGGCGGTGGCGGAGGTGGCGGACGCACCCCGCGTACTACTACCACGATTGATATGCAGGAAGTTCCGCTGGCAGACCTTCCTGCTGAACCGGTGACGGAGCTGATCGAGGAGCTGGAGGTGCCGCTGATAGCATTGCCGAAGACCGGTGACAGCCGTCATAGCGGAATGCTGCTGATGATGTTTGGGATGGCGGGGATTGGAATGATCCTTTCGGCAGCAGGTTTAAAGAAACGTAACGGAGAATCCGATTGACATGTGCTATAAGGCAGAAACAGAGAAGTAAGGGAAAGATAAAAAGGGCTGTCCTGGACAGGGGGGTCAGTGGCTCATATAGGGCACTGGCTCCCCTGAGCCTTTTGGCAAAAAAGAAAAAGATGGCTGATAACAACCACCTTTCTCTCCGTTACATGTTATAATGTAATTATTTGCTTTTGTTTCCTTTCGGAGCCGCTTCCTTCTTGCCGGTCTTGTCCTTCTTAAACCGCCCCAAAAGTCCTTTCTTTTGGGGAAGAGGGGCGACGGAACCGCCGCGGACGCTCTTGATTTCGGTTATGTAGATGCCGCTGACAACTACTTTGGCCTCTGCCTTGATCGGCAGCAGGGCGAATACCCGTTCGTCTGCCATCAGGGTCATCACCCTGGGGCCGACTTTGGCTTTGACTACCGGAACCTTGGCCCAGCGCATGTACTTGGGGGTCTGCTCATAGACCATCTTGGGCAGTCCGGCATCCCGAATCTTCAATTTCTTTTTATCGATGACCAGCATGGATACCGTCTGCTTGGCGGCTTCCAGCATGGCCTGCTGCTCGACCTGGCGCTTTTCCAGCTTTCTTCCCAGAAAATACAAGACAGCCAGGATAATCACTGCAATGACCAGGATTACGGTTAATACTTGAAAAATAGTTGTCATCATGGGGAAATACCTCCGCTATACTCTTTAAGTAGCAGGTAAAAACCTGCGCAAACAGTATACCATTTTTTTAAGAATTTTGCAAGAAGAAAAACTTGACACCTTGAAAACATTATGCTATTATGAAATGTGCTCTATTGTGGCATCATGGGCCTTTTGCGCCCTGAAAGCGCCGCAAAATCGATAAAAAAACAGGGGTGAAACGTTAATGGAGAAAAGCAGAATGCGCCCGGTATCGACCGGGAAAAGCGTTAGAATGAGTTTCTCAAGACAAAAGGAAGTTCTTGAGATGCCAAACCTGATTGAGATTCAGAAGGTCTCCTATCAGTGGTTCCTTGATGAAGGCCTGAAAGAAGTGTTTGATGATATCTCTCCAATTTCTGACTTCGCCGGACATTTGAGTCTGGAATTTATGGACTTTACCCTATGCCGGGATAAAGTGAAGTACTCGATCGAAGAATGTAAAGAACGCGACGCCACTTACGCAGCACCGCTAGAGGTGAAAGTAAGACTTTACAATAAGGATAAAGAAGAGATCAATGAGCATGTGATCTTCATGGGTGACCTTCCGCTTATGACCGACACCGGTTCCTTCGTCATCAACGGGGCAGAGCGGGTTATCGTCAGCCAGCTGGTGCGTTCCCCTGGTATTTATTATGGCATTGGCCATGACAAGGTGGGAAAGGAACTCTATACCTGTACCGTGATTCCCAACCGTGGCGCATGGCTGGAGTATGAGACGGATTCCAACGATATATTTTATGTCCGTGTAGACCGTACCCGTAAGGTTCCGGTGACTGTGCTGATTCGTGCACTGGGTTATGGCACCAATGCGGAGATCCTGGAACTGTTTGGCGAGGAACCGAAGCTTTTGGCCAGCCTTGGCAAGGACACCTCGGACAATTATCAGGATGGCCTGCTGGAATTGTACAAGAAGATCCGGCCGGGTGAGCCGCTCTCTGTGGACAGCGCCGAGAGCCTGCTCAACAGTATGTTCTTTGATCCCAGGCGCTATGACCTGGCGAAGGTCGGCAGATATAAGTTTAATAAGAAGCTGAATTTTAAAAACCGTTTAAAGGGCCACACACTGGCGGAGGACGCCGTGGACACCGAGACCGGAGAGGTGATCGCCGGGGCGGGGGTGGTGTTGGATCAGAAGCAGGCGGAGGCGATTCAGAACGCCGGGATTCCGTTTGTCTATGTCCAGGGGCCGGACCGCAATTACAAGGTTCTCTCCAATATGATGGTGGATCTGGCAAGCTATGTGGAGTTTGACCCGGCAGAAGTGGGAATTACGGAGTTAGTATATTACCCGGTTTTAAAAACTATTCTGGAAGAAGCTGGCGGCGACCAGGAAACCCTGAAGGAACTGGTGCGCAGAAATGCCGGGGAGCTGATTCCCAAGCATATCACCAAGGAAGATATCATTGCCTCCATTAACTATAATATGCACCTGGAGGGCGGTATCGGAACTTCCGACGATATTGACCATCTGGGCAACCGGCGGATTCGTGCCGTGGGCGAGCTGCTGCAGAATCAGTACCGGATCGGCTTATCGCGTATGGAGCGCGTGGTGCGGGAGCGCATGACCACGCAGGATATGGATGGCATTACCCCGCAGTCTTTGATTAATATTAAGCCGGTGACGGCGGCAGTGAAGGAATTCTTCGGAAGTTCCCAGCTGTCTCAGTTTATGGACCAGAACAATCCGCTGGCAGAACTGACGCACAAGAGGCGTCTCTCGGCCCTGGGCCCGGGCGGACTTTCCAGGGAACGTGCCGGGTTTGAAGTCCGGGACGTACATTATACCCATTATGGGCGGATGTGCCCGATCGAGACCCCTGAGGGCCCGAATATCGGATTGATCAACTCTCTGGCTACGTATGCCAGGGTGAATCAGTATGGGTTTATTGAGGCCCCTTATCGGGTGGTGGATAAGACGGACCGGATGAATCCGGTGGTTACCGACGAGGTGATTTACCTGACAGCCGATGAAGAGGACAACTTTATCGTGGCGCAGGCGAACGAACCGTTGGATGAGGAAGGCCATTTTATAAGGAATAATGTATCCGGCCGTTTCCGGGAGGAGACTTCTTCTTTCCAGAAGAGTTCGATTGATTTGATGGACGTTTCCCCGAAGATGGTGTTTTCAGTGGCTACCTCCATGATCCCATTCCTGGAGAACGACGACGCCAACCGTGCGCTGATGGGTTCCAACATGCAGCGTCAGGCGGTGCCGCTTCTGACAACGGAGACTCCGGTGGTAGGCACCGGGATAGAAGCGAAGGCGGCGGTGGACTCGGGCGTCTGTGTGCTGGCCAACCATGCCGGCGTAGTGGAGCGGTCTGCCAGCAACGAGATCGTTATCCGCAGGGACGATAATGGAAACCGTGAGATATACCATTTGACCAAGTTTAAGAGAAGCAACCAGTCCAACTGCTACAATCAGAAGCCGATCGTCTACAAGGGAGACCATGTGGCGGCCGGGGATGTGATTGCCGACGGCCCGTCCACGCAGAACGGCGAGATCGCTTTGGGAAAGAATCCGCTGATTGGATTTATGACCTGGGAAGGCTATAACTATGAGGATGCCGTACTGCTTTCCGAACGTCTGGTGCAGGAGGATGTCTATACTTCGGTTCATATCGAGGAGTATGAGGCGGAGGCCCGTGATACGAAGCTGGGGCCGGAAGAGATTACCCGCGATGTGCCGGGGGTAGGCGACGACGCGCTCAAAGATCTGGATGAAAGAGGGATTATCCGCATCGGTGCGGAGGTCCGCGCCGGAGACATCCTGGTTGGAAAGGTAACTCCGAAAGGGGAGACGGAACTGACGGCGGAAGAGCGTCTGCTGCGTGCGATTTTTGGCGAGAAGGCCAGAGAAGTGCGGGATACCTCCCTGAAGGTTCCCCATGGCGCATACGGTATTATTGTGGATGCCAAGGTATTTACCCGAGAGAACGGGGATGAACTGTCTCCTGGCGTTAATGAGACGGTCCGCATCTACATTGCCCAGAAACGTAAGATTTCCGTAGGTGATAAGATGGCAGGAAGACATGGGAACAAGGGTGTGGTTTCCCGTGTGCTTCCGGTAGAGGATATGCCGTTTCTGCCAAACGGGCGTCCGCTGGATATCGTGCTGAATCCGCTGGGCGTGCCGTCCCGTATGAATATCGGGCAGGTTCTGGAGATACACTTAAGCCTTGCCGCAAAGGCACTGGGTTTTAATATCGCCACTCCGGTGTTTGACGGAGCGGACGAGGTAGATATTATGGATACCTTGGACGTGGCGAACGATTATGTAAACACCTCCTGGGAGGAGTTTGAGGAAAAATATAAAGACACCATTAAACCGGAAGTGATGGAGTACCTGGGCAGCCATCTGGAACACAGGGAATTGTGGAAAGGGGTAAAGATCAACCGTGACGGCAAAGTGCGTCTGCGTGACGGCCGTACGGGGGAATATTTTGACAGTCCGGTCACGATTGGGCACATGCATTATCTGAAGCTTCATCATCTGGTTGATGATAAGATCCATGCCCGTTCCACCGGCCCGTACTCGCTGGTGACGCAGCAGCCTCTGGGCGGTAAGGCGCAGTTCGGCGGACAGCGTTTTGGCGAGATGGAGGTGTGGGCGCTGGAGGCATACGGCGCGTCTTATACGCTGCAGGAGATTCTGACTGTCAAGTCGGATGACGTAGTAGGGCGTGTGAAAACCTATGAAGCCATTATCAAGGGCGAGAATATTCCGGAATCCGGGATTCCCGAGTCTTTCAAGGTGTTGCTGAAAGAATTGCAGTCGCTTTGCCTGGATGTGCGGGTGCTGCGTGACGATAACACCGAAGTGGAGATTGGCGAGAATATTGATTACAGCGACACGGACCTGCGTTCCATCATTGAGGGTGACCGGAATTTCCGTCAGGAGGAATCCTATGAGAATTATGGTTATCAGCAGCAGGAATTCTCCGGCGGGGAACTGGTGAATATAGATGCCGATGAGAACCCGGATGGCGACGACAGCGATTATGATGATTATGTAGATGACTCCGATTTTGACGAGTCTTCCGATGAAGAGTAACAGATAGAAAGGAGTATCGCTCATGCCAGAGACAAATGAAACTTATCAGCCGTTGACATTTGATGCCATCAAGATCGGGCTGGCTTCTCCGGAAAAGATTTTGGAGTGGTCCCACGGCGAAGTGAAAAAGCCGGAGACCATCAATTACCGGACTCTGAAGCCGGAGCGGGACGGTTTGTTCTGCGAGAGGATTTTCGGCCCCAGTAAGGACTGGGAGTGCCATTGCGGCAAATACAAGAAGATCCGTTACAAAGGCGTAATCTGCGACCGCTGCGGCGTAGAAGTAACCAAGGCCAGTGTCCGCAGAGAGCGCATTGGCCATATCGACCTGGCAGCTCCCGTGTCTCATATCTGGTATTTTAAGGGGATTCCCAGCCGGATGGGATTGATTCTGGATATCTCGCCGAGAGTGTTGGAGAAGGTGCTGTATTTTGCATCTTATATCGTATTGGATAAAGGACAGACCAGCCTGCAGTATAAGCAGGTCCTCTCGGAAAAGGAATATCGGGAGGAACTGGATAAATGGGGTTATGGCGCATTCCGCGTGGGGATGGGAGCGGAAGCGGTTCTGGAGCTGCTGCAGGCCATTGACCTGGAGAAGGAGTCTGAGGCGCTGCGCAAGGAACTGCGGGATTCCAGCGGCCAGAAGCGCGCCCGCATTATTAAAAGGCTGGAGGTTGTGGAGGCGTTCCGCAATTCCGGCAACAAGCCCGAGTGGATGATCATGACGGTGATCCCGGTGATTCCGCCGGATATCCGGCCGATGGTACAGCTGGACGGCGGCCGTTTTGCCACTTCAGACCTGAATGATTTGTATCGGAGAATCATCAACCGCAACAACCGTCTGGCAAGGCTTCTGGAACTGGGGGCGCCGGATATCATCGTCCGCAACGAGAAGAGGATGCTGCAGGAGGCGGTGGATGCCCTGATTGACAATGGCAGAAGAGGCCGGCCGGTGACCGGTCCTGGCAACCGTGCGCTTAAGTCGATTTCCGACATGCTGAAAGGAAAACAGGGACGTTTCCGCCAGAACCTGCTGGGCAAGCGTGTGGACTACTCCGGCCGTTCGGTTATCGTGGTAGGTCCGGAACTGAAGATCTATCAATGCGGCCTGCCCAAAGAGATGGCGATTGAGCTGTTCAAACCCTTTGTAATGAAGGAACTGGTGCAGAATGGCACAGCCCATAATATTAAGAGTGCGAAAAAGATGGTAGAACGTCTGCAGTCTGAGGTGTGGGATGTATTAGAGGAAGTCATCAAGGAGCATCCGGTGATGCTGAATCGTGCGCCTACCCTGCACAGGCTGGGAATTCAGGCCTTTGAACCGATCCTGGTGGAAGGTAAGGCGATCAAGCTTCATCCGCTGGTTTGTACGGCTTTCAATGCGGACTTTGATGGAGACCAGATGGCGGTTCATCTGCCGCTTTCCGTAGAAGCGCAGGCCGAGTGCCGTTTCCTGCTTTTGTCTCCGAACAATCTGCTGAAGCCTTCTGACGGCGGACTGGTGGCTGTCCCGTCTCAGGATATGGTGCTGGGCATCTATTATCTGACTCAGGAACGGCCTGGCAGCAAGGGAGAGGGGAAGATCTTCAAGAATGTAAATGAGGCGATTCTTGCCTATGAGAACGGGGTTGTGACTCTGCATTCGCGTATTAAGGCAAGAATGGAGCGGACGATGGAGGACGGTACCGTGAAGAGCGGGATCGTGGAATCCACCATGGGACGTTTTATTTTCAATGAGATTATTCCCCAGGATTTGGGATTTGTGGACCGGAGCCAGGAGGAAAACCTGCTGAAGCTGGAGGTGGATTTCCACGTGGGCAAGAAGCAGCTGAAGCAGATCCTGGAGAAGGTGTTTAATGTACATGGGGCCACGCGGGCTGCCGTGACATTGGATGATATCAAGGCAATCGGATACAAATATTCTACTCGGGCGGCGATGACGGTATCAATTTCGGATATGACGGTTCCGGCGTCGAAGCCGAAGCTGATTGCAGATGCACAGGCGACGGTAGACCAGATTGCCAAGAACTACCGCCGTGGCCTGATTACGGAAATTTCCCGGATTGTTTTGAATTTACTATGTATTCGGGTGGATGCTGTGACCAGGAGGATAATCTTTTTCTTTCTACCAGAGACCCGGATCATCCGATCATGATGCTGGACCCGGACGGAAACTATGTGAAAGATTTTGGGAAAGGGTTATTTAAGGAAACCCATACTCTTTGTGTCACTCCCCGGGATACTCTCCTGTGTATTGATGTGGCTCAGCATGTACTGCGGGAGCTCAGTAAAAATGGGGAACTAATCCGGGATATTGGCAATCTGGGAGTCCCCAGTGACAGCGGCTTTGACCCTGAGATCTGGAGAAAAAGACAGCGGATGGGAAAATATGTTCCCACGGACGTTTCTTTTGATAAGGGATGGTCCTTCTTCATGGGACTTGAGACAATTCAGCGGGCAGCTCCGCCATTTAACCGGCCTACCGGCGCTGCTTTTAGCCCTTCCGGCGACCTGTTTGTCAGTGACGGATATGGAAATGCTGCCATACATCATTTCTCTTCCGACGGAAAACTTCTAAACACCTGGGGAGGGCCTGGAGATGAGCCTGGCAAATTCGTAGTGCCTCACTGCATCTGCGTGGATCGTCTAAGTCGCGTGTGGGTGGGAGACCGGGACGGTAACCGTCTGCATGTATTTTCCCAGGACGGAGTATTACTGGCTTATTTTGATGAAAACCTATATCAGCCCACTGGACTCTGGGCAGATCAAAATTATGTATACGCGGCGGAGCGAGGCGGCGGACTGACAATCCTCAATATGGATTTAGAGATTGTATCCCAGCTGGGTTTTTACAATTCCTCCATCCGCGCCCATGGAATGTGCGGAAATAAAAAGGGTGAGTTGTTTTTGATGCCACTCACTACCTATGACCGGCACTTCCTGATGAAATTCTCACCCATATCGGTTCCGGAAGGTAAAGCAGGGGGATAATTCTATGTATAACGAACGGCAGAAGAAAATCATACGGCATTTATCAGAAGTAAGAGTTGCAAAAATCGAAGAACTTGCGGAACTTTTTCAGGTTTCCATGGAAACCATACGTCGGGATCTGATGGAACTGGAGAAGGATTCTTCCATTAAGCGCATCCGGGGAGGCGCTGTATACAACAATCTTCGGGCCAGAGAAATAGAATTTTCCAAAAAAATGCAGAACAATCAGCAGGGAAAACATGCCATCGCCAATCTTGCCATGGAATACATTAACAACGGAGATGCTATTGCTATGAACAATGGGATTACAACTCTGACACTGGCCAAATGTCTTCTGCGGGAACGTCAGCGCTTGACTGTTGTAACAAATTCTCCGGATATCGCTCTTATTTTAAGTGATAATGAGAGTAATCAGGTATTTCTGACCTCCGGTTATCTCCGTAAACACAATAAAAGCCTGGTGGGAGGCCTCTGCCGTGAATGTCTGGAGTTTTTTAAAGTAGATAAAACGATTCTGAGTATAGACGGGGTCTCTATCCAGGACGGCGTCACAGAGTACAATACGGAAGAAGCTTCCATTCTGAGAAAAATGCTGGAAATCGGTCAGACAAAAATGATTCTTTGCGAGTTCAGCAAGTTCAGTGAAGTAGCTTTCTATAAGGTATGCGCCGCAGATCGAATTGACTATATCTTTACAGACCACAATCTGCCGTTAAGAGACATCAAATTATGGAACGATATCGGAGTTAAAATTCTTTCTTCTCCGGTTTCTTTGTCTGATCGGCCTGGAAAATGATTTTTGATTGTGCTTTAGATTGCTTCTGCTAATGTTCTTATATCAAGATTTTTTTATAAACAGGCCGCTGCAATGTTTACAGCGGCCTGTTCTTACAGCCACAATCCCCGGCACTTCCCACACCCTAAAACGTCAGCACCCCCAACGCCAGCCCCGAAATCAGGCACAAAATACTTACCCCCCAAATCCAAAAGAAACTATTCTTAATATGATCCTTGATCTCCACGCCAGCCAGACCAACACCCAGGAAAGTTGCCGGCACTACCGGACTGATAAAGGTTGCGCAATTGCGGCACACCACCATAGTGATCGCCGTATGTACGGGATCTGCCCCAAACTGATTGCCCACGCCGATCAGCACTGGCAACAGTCCGTAGAAATAAGAATCCGTACAGAACAAAAGGGTCAGCGGCACGGACAACACTCCGATAATCAGCGGCAGGAACCGTCCCATGGACTGCGGGATAAAGGAAGCCAATGCCGTCGCCATATGGTTCATAATCTCACTGTCTTCCAGCACACCCAAGAATACGCCGGCTGCCAGAATGGTAGAGGCCATAGTCAGGGCCGGGCCTGCATGAGACTTGATGATTTTCCCTTGCAGTTTGGCGCCTGGGTAGTTCACAAGCAACGCTACCACACAGCCTACCATAAAAGTATAATAAGAAGGAACATCCAAAAATACCAGCGCCACAATAATCAGCAAGGTCCAGATCACATTGAAAGCAAACATTTTCGGTCTTGCCAGATCATTGGAAGCAGAGGCGTCTTCCAGTTCTTCCGAGTCGCCAGCCTCTTCCGGCATCAGCGTGCTGCCCTCGCCTGCTCCACGTTTTTTCTCCACCCTTCCCCAGAAAAATGCGGTAAACAATGCAATTACAATTCCTACCAGCTGCATAGGCAAAAGCCGCATCCACAAGGTATTTGCCTCCATCTCCAGCACAGAAGCCGCGCGCATGGTAGGGCCGCCCCAGGGCATCAGATTCATAACTCCCATAGCTGTCACACAGATCAGCAATAATGTTGTCGGCCGCATTTTCAGCCGCTTATATACCGGAAGCATAGCCGGAATCGTAATCAGGAAAGTAGAAGCGCCGCCGCCATCCAGATGGCCGATCATAGCGATAATACAGGTCATAAACGCAACGCCTGTCACGTTGTTGCCCACCCGCTTCATCAGAGCATTGATAATCTTGTCAAACATTCCCACATCGGACATGATTCCGAAAAACAAAACGGAAAAGATAAACAACGCCGCTGTCGAATGAACCCCCTTCACACCGGCAGAGATAAAATCGCCCATCTCTTCGATGGTAAAAGTCCCGGTCAAAACCAGAATCAGCGCCGTAACCGTTGACACCCCGATAAATGCAATCGCCGGTACCGTCACATTCCTCAGCAGCAACACGATAATCATGATGATAGTTGCAAATCCCAGAAGCGCAAGCATGGTTTCACTCATGATGGTTCCCTCCTCTTTATACATTTTCGTATTTGTCTTATGAGAAGAGTATAATTCCGGAAACTTACAGTCATCATCATGTTTCCTTAATTTCTGTTAAGCTTTTCCTTACAGATCTTTAAGCTTTCTTTTTAACGCTTCTAATATAGAAGAGATGGACACCGGCTTGTCGATACAGGCATCCAGAAAACGCCGCTGCCTGGCCTCCACCAGTTCCCTTGTCACCTGATCTGTCATAACAATCATCGCCATATCCGGATATTTTCCCTGAAGAGACATGCAGAAATCTACCCCGCTCTGTCCGCCGATCTCCTGTTCCGTCACCAGCGCATCAAATTTCTTATGTTCTTCCAACGCCCTGCGGGCCTCCTCAAAATTCAGCCTGCATTCCAGGGAAATCTTCAGCTTCGCCGCATCCTTCTCCAGCAGGCGCAGAACTTTGGGATTATCATCCACAATCAGCAAGCGGACGCTCTCTCCCGCCCCTTCCTTTCCATCCCCATCCTTCGCCTTGCCCCCCCAAGCCGCAGGCCGTGCGTCCTCGGCCCCCTGCTCATTCACCGGCAGATAAAGGAAAAAGGCACTCCCCTTTCCAGGTTCGCTTTCCACCAGGATTCCCCCCTTGTGAGAACTGATGATCTGCTCCACCAGTGCCAGGCCCAGGCCGGTCCCCTTTCCTCCCTTTTTGGTGGTAAAGAAGGGATCAAAAATCTGATTCATAACCTCTCTGCTCATCCCGCATCCATCATCCCGGATCTCAATACCAATATAACGGTTCCAGTTTTCCGAAGCCGGCGGCAAATATTGGCTGGCAAATTCCAAGCCGTCCAGTTCCTCTCTTTTTGCCACCCAGGCTCTGACGCCGATACTGCCATCCTGATGGTTGATCGCATGAATGGCATTGACGCAGATATTTAGGATTACCTGGTTCATCTGTGTCTCATTGCACAAAATACACTCGTCATCCAGACCAATATCTTCCGTCAGGCAGATATTGGCCGGGCAAACGGAACGTACCATCTTCAGCGCCCGGGTAAGCATCCTTTTCCCATTCATATTCTTATATGCCGTTTCCATATTTTTCCGGCTCAAAGAAGAGATCTGCTGAATAATCTCTTTCGCCTTCCTTGATGCCTCATAGATCTCCATGACGCTGTCATACTGCTCCGAATCCTCATCCAGATCCATCAAAAGCAAGTCTGCATATCCCATAATCGGAGTCAAAAGATTGTTAAATTCATGAGCAATCCCGCCTGTCATGGTTCCCATAATCTGCAGCCGCTGCTGATGGGCGATGGTTTCCTCGCTGCGGTGCATCTCCTCCAGCAGCCGGTTTAATTCCGTCAGATAAGCGATCTGTTCCGTATCTTTCTGTTTCTGCAGAAGCATATGGCCGATATACCAGGCCATGGCAACCATAATCAAGAAAAACACCAGAAACAAAGCCGCCAGCCGGAGCACTCCTTCTGCCACCGGAATGTAAATATCATCGTAATCCATCACCGCGCTCAAAATCAGGAAATCCTCCCCGATCCGCACCGGACAGTATGCGCTGATCTTGCGCACTCTTGGATAGCCCTCCTCGAGCCACCAGTAGGAATAGTATTCGTCTACGCCCTCGCGTCCCTCCTTCTGATGATCCGTCATCTCCCTCAGGCTCTCCAGATCCAGGTTCCGGTCCCCATACATTTCCATCCGGCCCTCGATCACCTCGATCCCCCACTGGGCCCGTTCCGGGTGCATCAGGATAATCCCGTCCGCATCCTTTAGCACCATATAACCGCTGCTTCCGACCTTCAACCCTCTTACCAGGGTATGATAATACTGTTCCAGGTTGAGGACAATGGAAATTGCCCCTTCCTCAGGGATCTCCATCCGCAGGACCAGACACATTTTTCCATTTTCCATCTTCGCCAGCCGCAGACTTTTCTGCCGGTCAATCCGGCTGACGGAACAAACCTGCTGGATTTTTACATTTTTTGTGCTTCTGAGGATTTCTCCTGCCTCATCCTCAACCATCACATCATCCACAAAGGTCTTGTGAGTATCCACATAATCCTTGCCTGCCGAAAAGCCTTCCTGCCCCTCTCTGCTCATTTGGCATAGTCCGTCCAGATCCTCCTCGTACTCCCGGATAAACACCTCCATACTCTCCCCCAGGCTCTGCACGGTAAGCAGCATCTGCTGTTTCTGGGTGTCAATAATCGCATCCCTGTAATCATTCCAGATTCCGATACCGGCGATCACGGCAATTCCCAGCGCCATCCCCAGCACCGGCACCAGGATTCTTCCTGCGTGCCATGCCGGACTTCGTTCTTTTCTGCTCTTTTCTTCCCCTTTATTGTCTTTACCTTCTTTTTTTCCTTCTGCCGTTATTTTCTCAGTCTCTTCTCTCTTTTTCCAATCCATCCCCGGCAACCCTTTCTTTCCGACTCTCTTCTTCAGACACTCTTGACTAAAGATTACCTTAATACTATAATATTTTCAACATTACCCGGCAATTTTACAAAATTTTTCCGAAACCAGAATCCGGAAGGAGCCTTGCCATGGCAGATAAAATTCTGATCGTAGATGACGACCCGGCGATCCGCAAGCTATTGGAGAAAGTCATGCATAGTAACGAAATGGAGACCGCCACTGCAGGCAGCGGCGCGGCCGCGCTGCGCCTGCTCTCCGAAAATGCCTATGACCTGATTCTCATGGATATCATGTTGGGCGATATGGAAGGATTTGAGGTCATCAAACGCCTTCGCAGCCAGGGCATCAAGACTCCGGTCATGATTGTCAGCGGCCGGAATGAAGATTATGATTCTCTATATGGCCTCTCCGTAGGCGCTGACGACTATATCACAAAACCGTTTCGTCCCGTAGTTCTGGGAGCCAAGGTCAAAGCGCTGATCCGCCGCAACCGGGATATGATTCTGGACAAACCGGCCATGCTGGAATGCGGCCCCTTTTCCTATGACTACGGCGCCATGCGTTTTTATAAGAACAAAGAAGAACTGATCCTCTCTGCCCGGGAAGCGTCTCTTTTTCTTCTGTTTCTGCAGCATCCCGGCCAGGTCTACACAAAAGATATGATCTACGAAAAAGTCTGGGGCACCGATGTGGCGGTAGATGATAACGCGATCATGGTCTATATCAACCGGCTTCGGGGAAAGATCGAAGACGACCGCCAGAAACCGACACATATTGTGACAGTACGGGGACTTGGCTATCGATTTGTGCCATGACAATCAGGGGGGAAGGCAAACATGTTTTTTATTATGGGAATCAGCCAGGGAAAAAAGAAGCTGGATTTCGATCAGCTTATTATCTGCAGAAGCTGCGGAAAATACGGACATCTGGAAGTTTATATGATCTATTCCTGTCTCAGCCTTTTCTTCATCCCCATTTTCAAATGGGGCCGCCAGTATTGTGTCCGGACCAGCTGCTGCGACAAAATCATAGCCATTGATTCCGAACTGGGCCGGCAGATCGAACGAGGCCAGGTTACCTCGCTGCCGGAAAATATTATCCCCGCGGATTTTCAGCCCGGCTGCCGCAGGAAACGCTGCAGCAGCTGCGGATTTGAAACGGAGGAAGATTACCAGTTTTGCCCTAAATGCGGGAGAGAACTGTCTTAGTTGACATTTTCTAACCCCGGTGCTAAACTT
>Ga0137298_11090_pt1 | contig 16588 bp, 16 predicted proteins | sample RamsorincwithD2O_2_FD_97182 | JGI IMG/M metagenome (GOLD analysis project Ga0137298, IMG submission 97182) | Mouse cecal microbial communities from Vienna, Austria - Glucosamine amended with D2O | ecosystem: Host-associated > Mammals > Digestive system > Large intestine > Cecum | place: Austria...
ATCGATTCACATCCTCATGTATTGCACTTAATAGGGTGTCAGTTTTTGTGAAACCACCATTTGAGCTTTTCCCACACGGTGGGCGGGTTGGCTTTCAGGTGAACGTTTACTCCCATGTCGTCTTTGTTGAGGAATATGATTGAGCTGTGGAGCACAATCGCTATTGTTTCTTCAAATTGCGAGAAGCCGTGCACGCGTTCAAGCGCTATTTTGTGAAATGGCGACATGGGGTCAAGACTCCCGATTACGATGTGTCCCTCCTCGTCAATCTCGACATTGTGATGCTCCGACGCGTAGTCGAAGAGCAGCCCTATGTCAAGATGTTCAATGCCCGGGGGCAATTTGGCGTATTTCTTATATAGTTCGTCGATAACCTGTTTTGTAATCATAATTTCAGTACATACAAAATTCTGAAAATTTTTTGCATTAATAGTTAATATGCACTTATGCTTTGGAGGGAAACGCGGTAAACCTAAAATTGGTTTAAATTGAAGCGTTTATTAACATTTATTATCTGAAGACAATAGGTGACAAACATTGGTTGGGTAAACAATGCGGCGGAAACGCATTTAAGCAATAACCGCCGCATTGATATTTAGAAGTTTGTTATGCAAGGAATCCGAGGAGCACACCTGCTGCCACGGCCGAACCGATAACACCTGCAACGTTGGGGCCCATGGCGTGCATGAGCAGGTAGTTGCTGGGGTCATATTCAAGACCAAGGTTGTTGGAGATTCGGGCCGACATCGGAACTGCCGATACGCCGGCGTTACCGATAAGCGGGTTGAGCTTCTTGCCCTTGGGCAATACAAGATTGAACAGCTTTACGAACAGTACGCCCGATGCCGATGCAATGATGAATGCCATGAATCCAAGTGCAAAGATGAAGATTGTGTCGAGTGTGAGGAATTCCGACGCCTGGGTCGATGCACCTACGGTCATACCGAGAAGTATTGTAACGATGTCGGTGAGGGCGTTGCTTGCTGTCTTGGCAAGACGGTTGGTGACACCGCACTCACGGAGCAGGTTACCGAAGAAGAGCATACCGAGCAACGGAATACCCGAAGGCACTACGAAGCAGGTGAGCAGAAGTCCTACGATGGGGAAGATGATCTTCTCGTTCTGCGACACGGCGCGTGCGGGCTTCATCTTTATCAATCGCTCGTGCTTGGTTGTGAGCAGTCGCATGATTGGCGGCTGGATGAGCGGTACCAAGGCCATGTAGGAGTAGGCCGATACTGCGATTGCACCCATCAAGTTGGGGGCGAGCTTTGATGAAAGGAATATGGCGGTGGGGCCGTCGGCACCTCCGATGGTTGCGATTGCACCTGCCTGGTCGGGGGCGAATCCCAATGCGAGAGCCACCATGTAGGCTCCGAAGATACCAAACTGTGCGGCTGCGCCTACGAGCATGAGCTTAGGATTGGCGATGAGGGCCGAGAAGTCGGTCATCGCACCGATTCCGAGGAAGATTAGCGGGGGATACCATCCGGCGCTTACGCCGTTGTAAAGGATGTTGAGCACTGAGCCTTCTTCGTAGATGCCGATTTCAAGTCCGGCTTCGGCGTTGAAGGGGATATTACCTATAAGTATACCAAATCCGATGGGCACCAGAAGCATGGGCTCGAAGTTCTTCTTGATGGCAAGCCAGATGAAGAACAGACCCACGACAAGCATCACCAGGTGTTGCCAGGTGGCATTGGCGAAGCCTGTCAGCTCCCAGAACTGATGGAAGTTGATAGCCATGAATTCGTGGAAAGTCATAATCTTGAGATTCTAATTGGATTGTAAATTCGTGATATTTGTTCTCTTCGGTTATGCTTAATCCAGAGTGATGAGCACGGCTCCTTCAAGCACTGAGTCGCCGGCGCTTACATTGACCGATGCCACCTTTCCGTCGCGGCCTGCATGGATGGCGTTTTCCATCTTCATGGCCTCAAGCATGAGCACTGTGTCGGATGCCGAAACGGTGTCGCCCACCTTTACGTTGATCGACAGGATGGTTCCGGGCAGGGGAGCTTTTATCTGGAAGCCTCCGGCGCTTACATTGGGCTTGCTTACTACCTTTTCGCCTGTAGCTGTGCGCGGGGCAGCCGAGGGACGCGGAGCCGATACGATGCTTACGGGGCCCTGCTTCTTTTCAAGCTCTACTTTGTAGGGCATTCCGTTTACGAGAACCTCGGCCACGTTGTCGACGATGTCGCCAATCCCCACGTTGTAAGTGTTACCGTTGATTTTATATTTATATTCTTTCATTTTGTGGTAATTGTTAAAACGAGTATTTAATGTATACTTTAATTATAGTGGAGAATTAACGACGGGGAATCTCGCGGAGTCCGTAGATCTTGGAGCTCCACGGCGAGTAGCTCTTTCTCACCTTGTTTATGGTGAGGATTGTGCTTTCCTTGTCGTGGGTGTTGAGGTGTTCGTGCAGTGCCATTACGATTGCGGCGATTTCCTCGCCCGAGTCGTGGGCCGGACGCTCTTCCTTGGCCAGAGCCTTGGTTTCGAGTCCTTGCGAACGTGCCTTGTTGGTCTGCGATATACGTGCTCCTATGCGGCTTATGCCGTAGAAGCAGAGGCTAAGGAGCAACAGGGCGCTGAACACGATGCACATCGCCATGATCGACAGTCCGAATCCGTGTCCGTCGGTTTCGGCAAACATTTCCACCTTTGAGTTGGTGTCGATGATGATGTTGTTGCTGCTCGGGGTTATGTAGAGCAGGTCGCTGCCGTCGCGCACTTCCCATGCCTCGGCGCCACTGCCTGCGCCGTCGACTTTGCGGGCGTAGGTTGTGTTGGCTTCAAGTGAGGCGGGGATGGTTATCGAGTCGATGAGTGTCACTCCGTTGGCGTCGTATATACCTATCCAGTTGTCCTGTCCGGGCTCAAGCTCGAAGCTGAGGTGGAAGGTGCCCTTGTTGGGCTCTCCGTCGGCCCAGAACACTACATGCTGGCGGGGAGGTATCTCGGTGTTGACATCGCCCAGGGGCACGGGGGACATCTTGGGCTTGTCGGGATTGTTGGTAAGATACACACTCGATATCTCCATCGGTGCATAAGTCGAGTTAAACAGCTCTATCCATGCATGGTGAAGGCCGTAGTCGTCGACATAGTTGCTGTCGTTCTGCACCATCACCTCGTTGATGCGCAATCCGCGTCGCCCTTGGGCGTAGGATGCGGCACTCAGGGTGATGACTGCAACGAGCAATAATAATATTCTCTTTTTCATTGCGTGTCGTTTATAGAGGAATATTGCCGTGCTTCTTGGCGGGGTTGGTCACTTTCTTGGTGGCGAGCTGCTGAAGAGCGCGGATTACGCGGAAACGAGTGTTGCGGGGTTCGATTACATCGTCGATGTAGCCGTACTTTGCTGCATTGTAGGGGTTGCAGAAGAGCTTGTTGTATTCGGCTTCCTTCTCGGCGAGAACCTTTGCGGGATCGTCCGATTCCTTGGCTTCACGGGCATAGAGCACCTCTACTGCACCTGCACCGCCCATAACGGCGATTTCGGCGGTAGGCCATGCGTAGTTCATGTCGCCGCGGAGCTGCTTACAGCTCATCACGATGTGGCTTCCTCCGTAGCTCTTGCGCAGTGTCACGGTTACCTTGGGCACTGTGGCTTCGCCGTAAGCGTAGAGAAGCTTGGCTCCATGCAGGATTACGCCGTTGTACTCCTGGCCTGTACCGGGAAGGAATCCGGGAACATCGACGAGTGTTACCAACGGAATGTTGAATGCGTCGCAGAAGCGAACGAAGCGTGCGCCCTTGCGTGAGGCGTTGCTGTCAAGCACGCCGGCGAGATATTTGGGCTGGTTGGCTACGATACCTACCGACTGGCCGTTCATGCGGGCAAAACCTACGATGATGTTCTTGGCGTAGTCGCGCTGGATTTCGAGGAATTCGCCGTTGTCGATGATTGCGCCGATTACCTCATACATGTCGTAGGGCTTGGTTGCACTGTCGGGGATTATGTCGTTGAGTGAATCCTCAAGACGGTCGATGGGATCGGTGCACTCAACCAACGGGGGCTCTTCAAGGTTGTTCTGCGGGATGAAGCTGAAGAGCTTGCGGATGATTTTGAGAGCCTCTTCGCCGTCTTCGGCTGCAAAGTGTGCAACACCGCTCTTGCAGGCGTGAACATTGGCGCCGCCGAGAGCCTCCTGGGTTACATCTTCGCCGGTAACGGTCTTCACTACCTTGGGACCGGTGAGGAACATGTAGGAAATGCCCTTGGTCATGATGGTGAAGTCGGTGAGGGCGGGAGAGTAAACTGCACCGCCGGCGCAGGGACCGAGAATGCCTGAAATCTGGGGTATTACACCCGACGCCATGATGTTGCGCTGGAAAATTTCGGCATATCCGGCAAGGGCGTTGATACCTTCCTGGATACGTGCGCCACCCGAGTCGTTAAGACCAATGACGGGAGCACCCATCTTCATGGCCATGTCCATGATCTTGCATATCTTCAAGGCCATGGTTTCCGAGAGTGAGCCGCCGAATACGGTGAAGTCCTGTGCGAATACGTACACAAGACGGCCGTCGATTGTTCCGTAACCTGTCACCACGCCGTCGCCGAGGTAGCTTTTTTTCTCCTGGCCGAAGTTGGTGCAACGATGGCGAACAAACATATCAAGTTCCTCAAACGAACCTTCGTCGAGCAGCTGGGCAATGCGTTCACGTGCCGTGTACTTACCTTTATCGTGTTGTTTCTGGATGGCCTTTTCTCCGCCACCTAAACGAGCTTCGTTGCGTAGTGCAATTAGCTCCTGAACTTTTTCGAGTTGATTGCTCATGTCTATTTCTTTCCTTTGGAAATGTTGTTATTTAGCCGGCATTGCGCCGACCTTGATTTTATTTGTTGGGGTCTTCGCAAAGCTCGATGAGCGCACCGCAGGTCGACTTCGGGTGGAGGAATGCGATGTTGAGGCCCTCGGCACCTTTGCGGGGAGCCTTGTCGATAAGGCGGCAGCCTTTTTCCTCAGCTTCGGCAAGAGCGTTGGCTACGCCGTCCTCCATAGCGAATGCTATGTGCTGGATGCCGCCGCGGCCGCCGTTGTTGGCGATGAACTTCGATATTGCACTGTCATCGCTTGTGCCTTCAAGAAGCTCGATTTTGGTTTGTCCTACTTTGAAGAAGGCTGTACGCACTTTCTGGTCGGCAACTTCCTCAATGGCAAAGCATTTAAGGCCAAGAATGTTCTCGTAGAAAGGTATAGCTTCGTCCAGGCTGGGAACAGCTATGCCCACGTGTTCAATGTGAGAAATGTTCATTTTGAAAATGTTTTAAATATGGTTCAATATATAAGTTAACTTGAAAAAAACCGAGTCGACACCGCATAAAACGCTGAAGCTACGGATTATTGTGCAAAATTAATAAATATTGTGGAACTTGCGATATTTTAGATATATTATTTGTGCCGATTATTTTAACATGAAAAATGTGAATTTTTGGCAGATTCAGGAAATTGTGTCAGTAGGCGTGTCAGTGCCTTGAAAAGCTTTAACTTTTTGTCACATATTAAAATAGGCAATGCGCCAACCTTTTTGGCACATCATTTGTTTTTCCTATGAATGTCGCGGAAATCCCACCACGGGAAGTGTGACATGAAATTGTATTGAAATTTAAAAACAAACATAAAATTATAGAATTATGGGAAAGATTATTGGTATTGACTTGGGAACCACCAATTCCTGTGTAGCAGTACTTGAAGGAAATGACCCCGTTGTTATTCCTAACAGCGAAGGACGTAACACAACACCTTCCATCGTTGCATTCATTGCCGGTGGCGAGCGTAAGGTAGGTGACCCTGCAAAGCGTCAGGCAATCACCAACCCTGAAGGAACAATATACTCTATCAAGCGTTTCATGGGCGAGAAATTTGACGAAGTGTCTGAAGAAGTTAAGCGTGTGCCTTATGAAGTGGGCCGCGGCGACAACGGAACAGCACGTGTGCTTGTCGATGGACGTGAATACACTCCTCAGGAGATTTCGGCCATGATTCTTCAGAAGATGAAGAAGACTGCCGAGGATTATCTCGGACAGAGCGTCGACGAGGCTGTTATCACAGTGCCCGCCTACTTTAACGACTCTCAGCGTCAGGCTACCAAGGAAGCCGGTGAAATCGCCGGTCTTAAGGTACGCCGTATCGTGAACGAGCCTACCGCAGCCGCACTTGCCTACGGTCTTGACAAGAGCAACAAGGATCAGAAGATTGCCGTGTTTGACCTCGGTGGCGGTACTTTCGATATCTCTATTCTTGAACTTGGCGACGGCGTGTTTGAGGTTAAGTCAACCAACGGTGATACCCACCTTGGCGGTGACGACTTCGACCATGTAATCATCGACTGGCTTGCCGATGACTTCCAGCAGGAGTACAATGTTGACCTCCGTAAGGATTCAATGGCTCTCCAGCGTCTTAAGGAAGCTGCCGAAAAGGCCAAAATCGAGCTTTCGAGCTCAACCACCACTGAAATCAACCTTCCTTATATAATGCCTGTCGACGGTGTTCCTCGTCACTTGGTAAAGACTCTTACTCGTGCAAAGTTTGAGCAGCTTGCCGACAAGCTCATCCAGGCAACTGTAAAGCCTTGTGAGCAGGCATTGAAGGATGCAGGCCTTTCGGCAAAGGACATTGATGAGGTAATCCTCGTCGGCGGTTCTACCCGTATACCTGCAATTCAGGAAATCGTTCAGAAGTTCTTCGGCAAGGCTCCTTCCAAGGGCGTAAATCCCGATGAGGTTGTTGCCGTAGGTGCTGCCATCCAGGGCGGTGTGCTTTCAGGCGATGTTAAGGATGTGCTTCTTCTTGATGTTGTGCCTCTGTCGGTCGGTATCGAAACCCTCGGCGGTGTGATGACCAAGCTTATCGAAGCCAACACCACCATTCCTACCCGTAAGAGCGAAACATTCTCAACTGCAGCCGACAACCAGCCTTCAGTTGAAATCCACGTTCTCCAGGGTGAGCGCCCCATGGCCAAGGATGACAAGACCCTTGGTAAGTTCCATCTTGACGGAATCGCTCCCGCACCCCGTGGCATACCTCAGATCGAAGTTACTTTTGAAATCGATGCCAACGGTATACTTAACGTGTCAGCCAAGGATAAGGCTACAGGCAAGGAGCAGAGTATACGTATCGAGGCTTCTTCGGGCTTGACCGATGCCGAAATCAAGCGTATGAAAGACGAGGCTGCCGCCAATGCCGCCGCTGATGAAGCTGAAAAGAAGCGTGTCGATACTCTTAACCAGGCCGATACAATCATCTTCCAGACCGAAAAGCAGCTCAACGAACTCGGCGATAAGATTCCTGCCGACAAGAAATCGGCAATCGAGTCAGCTCTCCAGCGACTCAAGGATGCTCACAAGTCGCAGGATGTTGCCGCAATCGAATCGGCCATCAACGACATCCAGAAGGCATTCGGCGAGGCTCAGCAGGACATTCTCAATGCCCAGCAGCAGGCTCAGAACGCACAGCCCGGTGCAGGCCAGCCCGGCGCAGGTCAGGCTCCACATGCCGGCGGTGACGACCACGTAACCGATGTCGACTTCGAGGAAGTGAAATAAGTTTCCAAACCAACAATAAAATAAATAGGGTGCTGCTCAACGAGCAGCACCCTATTTATTTTTACCATTACCGAATATTCCTATATGTCAAGGATTGATTTTGAGCAAAAGTAGTATTCCGAACAGGAAGAGTGACTTTTATATCTCAAAACAGCGGCAGTTCAGACTTTTTTCGTAAATTTGCGATAGGCTCAATTGCCTTTGGCTCCGCAAACCGACCTATGGCGGACATTCGCTATCGGACTATGTGTGAGCTTTATATAAAGGTTGGCGTTGAATAAGAAAAGATTATATTATGTCGGAAGAGCAGATGAACAGTTATCGACTCACATCGATGGAAGAGCCTGGCGACGAGCGCATGGCTCAGATTATGCGTGAGGTCGCCGAGGATGCACGCGAAAGTACTCGCCGGGCTGCCGAGCGTGTGGCTGCCGGTATCGAGTCTGCTACTCGGGCGGCCCAAGAAAAATGGGGCGATGCCATAAATAGAATAAAGAATGGCAGCAAGTAATCATCGCCCTGTGCTGATTGTGATTGCCGGCCCTAATGGGTCGGGCAAAACTTCCGTGACTTCAAAAATCCTTCATCACGAATGGTTGGAGGATTCTGAGTATATCAATCCCGACAATGTGGCTCGCGATGTGTTTGGCGACTGGAATAATCAGGAGTCTGTTCTGAAAGCCGCCAACTATTGCAATGAATGGCGTGAAAGGTGTCTTGCTGAACGCAAGAGTCATATATTTGAAACCGTGATGTCGGCTACTGATAAGGTCGATTACATTCTCAGAGCGAAGGAGGCCGGATTCTTCATCCGCCTGTTTTTCGTTTCCACTGAATCCCCGACTATCAATGCAAAGCGTGTTGCTCAACGTGTATTGGATGGTGGTCACGATGTGCCAATTCCAAAAATCATATCCCGTTACGACAAGTCCATTGCCAACTGTAAAATAATATCTGCAATAGTTGACCGATTATATGTCTATGACAACTCAATCGAGGATGCAGAAGCATGTCTTTTATTCCGTCTGAGCGACGGCGAGCTTGCTAAACGCTATGTCGAAGAGCTTCCCAACTGGGCTTCAACCATCTTCCCAATATAAAATTTGTACCAACATTTCAGCCGTTAATGCGCCGGTTGTGGGGGATGGGTGGGGATTATATTTTGTGCTGTGGGGAAGATGTTGTAATTTTACGAAAAACTGTGATGCACGATATGAAGGAGATTAAAGTCATAAAAGGCGATATAACCGCATTGGCGGTTGATGCGATAGTGAACGCCGCCAACAGGTCATTGCTCGGAGGCGGAGGTGTCGACGGCGCAATCCACCGTGCTGCCGGCCCCGAACTGTTGGCTGAATGTCGCACATTAAATGGTTGCGCAACCGGACAAAGCAAAATCACCGATGCCTATCGTCTTCCCTGCAAGAAGGTTATCCACACAGTGGGGCCGGTGTGGGGCGGCGGTAAGCGAAATGAGGACGAATTGTTGGCATCGTGCTATAATACGGCCCTTGACCTGGCGATGGAGAATGGGTTGCACAGCATTGCGTTTCCGTGCATCAGCACCGGGGTCTATCATTTTCCGCAGGAAAGAGCCGCGGCGATAGCGGTCGACACCGTGAAGTCGCATCCTTATGATGGTGAGATTGTCTTCTGCTGTTTCCTGACCGAGGATTACGACCTCTACAACCACATCCTATCTTAGCGAATGTTCCACACGTGGAGGTTATACGCCGACCGATTGATTCGATTTGCCGACACATGGCGGCAGGTAATGTTTTGCCCCTGACAAATCCATGATAGCGTAAAAAATGGCTGTTTGTGCAGCCTTAATGCCATCCTAAACTCATATTCTTAGAGATAAGCTGCTATGCAATCATTCAGCTCAGGGGAGCAGACGCTGCAGCAGGGTTGTGCCGTCGGGAGAATAGGGAATGATGGCGGCGGCGATGATGATCAGTGTCATCACGGCTACGACTATGAGCGTGCCGTAGCGCACGGCTGCGGGCGGGCGCGTACCTATGATGTGACGCACCTTGTCGGAGCGCAGCTCTATGCGGTCGTGAGTGTCGGCCCGGTGTAGGTCTTGGTCGTTTTCCATATCAGTTTCCGAGTTCGAGTTGGTTTTTAACAAGGTTATAGTAGTGTCCGCGGGCCGCTATCAGCGAGTCGTGGTTGCCCGACTCTACAATTCGCCCTGCATCGAGCACGATTATGTTGTCGGCGTCACGCACCGTCGACAGTCGATGGGCCACTACCACCACCGTGCGACCACGGTAGAACCGTGACAGGTTGCTCACGATTTCCCGCTCGTTGCGCGCGTCGAGCGAGTTGGTGGCCTCGTCGAGAAATATGTAGTCGGGGTTGCGGTACACTGCCCTGGCAATGAGTATTCGCTGTTTCTGCCCCTGGCTCAGGCCCACGCCGTCGCGCCCTATCTTGGTGTTGTATTTCAGCGGCAGCGACATGATGTAGTCATGGATGCATGCCGTTCGGGCGGCCTCCTCGAGCCGGGCCTCGTCGATGTCGCCGTCGCTCACCGCTATGTTGCGCGCTATCGATTCCGAGAATATGACACCGTCCTGCATCACCACTCCGCATCGCCTGCGCCACCATGTCATGCTGTAGCGGTTGATGTCGGCACCGGCTATGTCTATGCTCCCGCGATTGACCCGGTAATAGCCGAGCATCAGTTTAATCAGCGTGGTCTTTCCGCTGCCCGACGCTCCAACTATGGCCGTCACTTGTCCCTGCGGCACCGTGAATGTTATGTTGTCGAGGGTGTTCTTCAGCGCATGGAGGTCATACCTGAAGTCGATGTCGTTCAACGTTATCGAACGATTCTTGTCGTCGGCATAACGGGTGAGCAGCTCTCCGTCGTCCTCCTCGTTGCGCCGGCCGTGTATCTCGTTGATGCGTTCAAGCGATATCTTCACATCCTGAAGCGAGTAGATGAAGCTCATGATTTGTGCCACGGGCGAGTTGAGCTGTCCGATGACATATTGCACGGCGAGCATGGCTCCGAGAGTCATGTCACCGTTGATTACGGCAGTGGCGGCAAACACCGTTATGACGATGTTCTTGACCTCGTTGATGAATATAGAGCCGGCTTCCTGGGTCTGCTGAAGGCTCAGCGAGCGCATCTGCACCTCAAAGAGGTCGGCCTGCGCATCCTCCCATTCCCAGCGTCGTCGCCGCTCGCAGTCCTGCAGCTTTATCTCCTGCATGGTGGTGATGAACTGGTAGGTGCGGTTCTGGTTCACGGCCTGACACTCAAACAGCTCATAGTCGATCACCTTGCGGCGACGCAGGAATGCCGATATCCACAGGGCATAACATAGGCTGCCGATGACAAACACCGTGAAAATCAATTGACTGTAGACAAACAGCACGACTCCAAACACAACGAAGCTCAGCATCGTAAACATTACGCCGAGAGTCTGTCCGGTAAGAAACGACTGCACGCGCGAGTGGTCGCTCATGCGTTGCAGCAGGTCGCCCATGAGCTTTGTGTCGAAAAACGACATAGGCAGCTTGAGCAGCTTGATGAAGAAGTCGCTCACAAGCGAGATGTTGATGCGCATCGAGATGTGGAGCAGGAGCCAGCGGCGTATGAAGTCGGTGGCGGTGCGTCCGGTCACTATCATGAGTTCGCCGAGCAGGATGAGCCATATAAGGCCTATGTCGGCATCGTGGATGCCACGGTCGACAATGGCCTGTGTGAGAAACGGCATGGCAAGCTGCAGCACGCATCCGAGCAGAAGCCCGAGGAATATCTGGGCGAAGTAACCCCGATACTGCTTTATGTAGCCGACGAGAAACCTGAACGAGCGACGCTCACCCGCCTGTTCCGATTCAGCGTCCGATTGCCCGAAGCGGGGTCCGGGCTGAAGTAGCAGGGCTATGCCCCGGTCCTCGTCGCCGCTTCGTGTGCTTGCCCATCGCCGCATGAACTCATCACGGCTGTAGGTGAGGAGCCCCTTGCCCGGGTCGGCTATGTGATAACGGCCCCGGCGGTCGATGCGGTAGAGCACCACGAAGTGGTTTTGGTTCCAATGCAAGATGGCCGGCAGTGGCGACTGCGACAGCTCATCAGGAGAGAGGCGCACCGAAGCGGTTTCAAATCCGAGTTCCGAAGCCGCTTGCGACATACCGCGCAGCGACACTCCTTCGGTAGTGGCGTGGCATAGCTCTTCAATCTGCGACAACGTACAGGCCCATCCGTAGTGGCGGCATACCATGGTGAGGCATGCCACGCCGCATTGCATCGAGTCGCGCTGTTTTATCCAGGGAAACCGCCTGAATCGCCGTCCGATTGATTGAAAGTCCATCACCGTATATATGGTTGGTGGCTAAAGGTTTATCAGTAGGTTATGTTGACTCCGGAATCGATGCCGTAGCTTGAGGTTGAGCGGTTGCCCTTGCGGAGCCTCTTTCCAAAGTTAAGGCTGTAGCGCACGCCGATGCTTACGAGGTTGGCAAAGTTCTTCAGGTAATAGTCGGAGTACTCGGGGTGTACGCTCGACAGCACCCAGTTTCGCTGCCTGATGCCGTGCTTTGAGAATATTTGTGATATCGATGCCGAGAATGTCCATTGGCGATAGCGGTAGCTGACATCCACACTGCTGAATCGCGATCTTTCGCTGAGGCTGTTGGTGCTCAACTGGTATCCCGGGATGAGGGTGAAGTTGGCGTTTACCGTCCATGTGTCCCAGTAGAAGGATGCCTGTGCATCGGCATTCCAGGTGCATTTCTCGTATCGGAATCCCTCGCCGCGGGTGGAGTATTTGCCCCATCCACCCCACACTGCGAGCGACAGATGGTTGAGAAGATTGTTGACGCTCATCGAGAGTGACATGCCCATTCGGCGGTTGTTGTGGCAGTTTTCGGGGCGCATTAGAAACTTGCCGGCGATTTCCGACGAGGGGTCGTCGACATAGCTGTAAACGTTCATTATCGGTCGCTTTACATAACGGTAGAACACTTCGCCCGAAGCGTAGAACTTTCCGTGGCCGTATTGGATCGACAGTCGGTTGGAGGTGGTTGTCGTTGACTTGAGATAGGGATTACCGGTGCGGTATAGGAGCTCGTTTACGGGTGTGAACACATTGGAATAGCGTGACAGGCCCGGTGACGACGGCTGCCACTGAAGCTGGTATCCCGCACTGAAGTCGTTGCCGAAATAGCGGTTTAGCGACATAGTGAGGCTGGGTCTTAGCATTGAGCTTGTGACACGATTGTAGCGAAGTCCGGCAGCAAACGAGTAGCCGATGTCGAGCAGTCGTCCGCCTATTGAGGCGTAGCCGTAGAAGACATGCGAACTTGCATCGTCGGCAATCGGGTTGCCGTTGTTTATCGTGGTCTTTCGGTCGGAGTTGGTGAATCGGTATTGGATTCCGTATCGGGTGCTTACCGACGAGTAGCGGTGGGAGTAGAGGGCCTCACCGCCGATGAACCATGCTGTGTTGTTGATTTTATTGAGGTCGGAGTAGCCCGTGGTGTTGAATATGTCGCGGTAGTAGTCGCCACGGCTGAGCGAGGTTGTGACATTCAGCTCCATCACGCCGTTGGCGCTTGTGTTTTCGCGATAGTATAGGTCGAAAGTGGGCGCGAGCGACTTGAAGTCGCGGCTTGTACGTTCGGTGTAGGAGGAACTTATCTCCTGCACTTCGGTGTCCTCGTCTTGATTCTGGCTATGCTGGTCAAGCAGCAGCGACGCGATGAATATGCGCTTGTCCGACGGCTGTCGCGTGTAGTCGATGCGCAGGCTGTTGTAACGGTCGATTGTCGTCGACGGAAGTCCGTGATAGTACAGGCGGGTGACGTTGCCGCCTCCTATGTACTCTTCCTCCTTGTGGGAATACTCCTTGTCGGAGTCGCGGAACCCTCCCGAGTAGTTGATTGACACTTCATTGGCTCCGTGTCGGTAGGATGCCGCTACCTGCTGCGAGGTGCGTTTTGCGGTCAATGCCGGATTCAGGTAGGCCATTACGCTTCCTCCCTTGTCGACCGGCACTGTTATGATGTTGACCCAGCATGCCCCGTAGCGCACATCGGGGTAGCTGCAGTACTCTACCCTGGCGATGTTCTCAGGAATCAGAGCCGTGAGGTCCTCGATTCGGCGCTGTACGCCGTTGATGAGTATCTTTGCACTCTGTCCGTTGATTGTTATTGTGTTGGTGAGTGAGTTTACCTTAAGCTCAAGCGACTTGAACGACAATGAGTTCAGTAGTCCCATCATGCCCGGCGCGCGCTTAATCTCCTCAGCCGATGGAATGAGGATGGTGCGGTCGGTAAGTCGATTTACGGCCTTGGCCGACACTGTCACTTCGGCCAGCCCGATTGTTGAGGGTGACATGGCCACGCTTCCAAGGTCGATGTCGCTACCTGCCCCTGAAAGAGAGAGCGACAGGCGGCTATAGGAGGTGGCGTCCACTGTGATGATGAGCTGCTCCGTGACACTGTCGACATTGACGGTAAATGTTCCCTTGCCGTCGGATGTTCCGCGTGAGATTACGGTTGAGTCGGGTGATGCGATTGTCACTATGGCTCCCGGCACCGGATCCTTTAGTGTGTTGTCGACTATGCGTCCGCGCACTGTGAAAGCCTCGGCGGTCAATGCCGAAATGATTGCAACCAATGTGAGAGATAGAATTTTTATACTGATGCGCATTGTTGTTATTGGTTTGTTACCGTTGTAAATTGGTAATTACATTACAAATATAATCAAATTTTTAAATATATTAACACGATGTCACATTTAATAATATTCGATTAGTTACAATGCTGTCCTTTTCATCATCATCGAAGTTGTGCATACAATAGTCGGTTGATCCCATTGATTGCTTTGTACAACCACCATGGCACAATGGAAATATTCTACAATGACGGCAATTGGGATTTTTAAATTTTGAAGCCATTCGTTTCTCCAATGAGTCGTTTTCCCAGATGATTTCTCCTTCCGGTGAAAGATATCCGTCCCTTGGTGTCTTTGCAAAGTCAACCGCTGTACATTTGTAGATATCTCCGTTGTAATTTATCATACAGCTGTTTCTTATGTCCCCATAACAAAAACTACGGAAATCCATTTTGGCTGAAGGGATACCCTCGTTACTGAACGCGGTTATCATGTTATCCATGTAGGCATATATTTCCTTGCGATTGTTATCCTGCCATACAATCTGCAAGTCTACACGAATCAGTTTCTTTTCATCACAAGTCAGGTCATTGAAATAAGCGGGAATCTGCCCTATTGATGCCATGTTGTCCTTTGAACAGTTCACTCTTAATGTTACGCTCATTCCGTTTTTAACCATTAATTTTATATTATTCACTATATGAGTGAATGTGTCATCGCCCTTATGGCGAAAACGTATGCTGTTGTGTATATCTTTGTCGCCGTCAAGAGTTATTTGCGCTCCTGTGAAATTCAACATTTTCATTGCCTTTATTCTTTTTTCCGATAGGAGGAAACCGTTGGATGTCATGTTGGCCGAGAACGGAATTTGGGCTTCAGATGATTTGTCATAAGCATGTTTTAATATCGGCACCATTACTTCGTTATAATATAGCATTGGCTCTCCACCGAAAAATGATATTGTCAAATTTTTGCCCTCATTTATTATTTTGTCAATCAGCAGCTTGACGCGTTCAACCATTTCAGGTCCCATTTTTGATGCAATGTGTGACTCATAGCAGTACCAACAATGGAAGTTACAATTAATCGTTGGATTTATTATTAGATGAAAACTTGTGTCATTTTTTTTCTATTGCCAATGCACTTTTAATAAACTCATCACGTTCATCTACAATGTCATCAACAATGAATCCCTCCGTTACAAGTTTACTTAACAATGACTCATTTAGATCAAGGATATTGGTGTCACATATGATTTTATCGGGTATAACTATTGTAGTATCGGTCAATGCATTATAAATTACCGTAGAATTTTCGGTTGGGTGCAGATATGTGTTGTATATGCTTTTTTTCATTATGAGGATTGATTTGGGGCGTATTTAGTTAATATGTATCTGGACATTTAATATATGTCCAGATACATGTATTAATTGAGGCCTATTCTAATTTTGGATCTGTTGAAATATAACGACATTGACAATTGTTACCATTACATTGGCAGTTATTGGAACTTTCTGAACCACATTGGCAATTATTGCTTCTACATTGGCAATTGTTACCATTGCATTGGCAGTTATCGGTTGTTTCATGTCCTGTGTGGTCTAAGCCTCCAAACACAAAACATTCTTCTTCTTCAGAGAGCCGATTTTGTACATTCGCGACCAATTCTTTTAATGATAGAAATGTTGTTTGCATATTGCTTAGTATTTAGTTAATAATTACGCGAACTTTGAACCGCGCGTATCTCTTGGTTCGCGTTGTTGTTTTATATAAAGATTATAACTTTGTATCTTTATTATTTAGTGAATTCACCGATGTAGGTTGTTTCATCGATGCTAAGGTATAGGGTGTAGTATCTGTTGGGTTCAAGTGATGGGAGATTGAATGTCACAATCATCTCATCGCCTTGATAAATATTGTTAGCGACCGGATTTTGACAATCATCATACACTTCAATCGATACCGCCTCAGCTTCTCCGAGCAGATAGATTGTTAACTCGTTTTCTTCAATTGTAACTTGAGGCAATCGCGCAGGCGATCGCTTACCTTTATTGACTTTACTATCGCTATCAGTCGAGGGTTGTGTCATTATAACATTTTCTGCATTGATAGAAAATCCAATTAGCAATGCGATAACTAAAAATATACATTTCATAATTTAAAAATTTTTATGCAAAAAGAGCGATTTCGCATAAAATATGCAAATTATTTAATTCGCAAATAATTTACATATAAGTTTTTCAATCGTATTTTGATTCGCAAATAATTCACATATTGAATGCAACTTGCTTATAATAAGCGAATAAACTCGTCCCAATCTTTGGGGGACGAAGTTTCAACCGTAAAGATATTTTCACTTAACCTTTTTCGAGTAGAGGATATGGCAA
>Ga0137298_11099_pt1 | contig 16480 bp, 17 predicted proteins | sample RamsorincwithD2O_2_FD_97182 | JGI IMG/M metagenome (GOLD analysis project Ga0137298, IMG submission 97182) | Mouse cecal microbial communities from Vienna, Austria - Glucosamine amended with D2O | ecosystem: Host-associated > Mammals > Digestive system > Large intestine > Cecum | place: Austria...
ATCTAATTTTTAGGAGGAACATTATGTACGAAGTAATAGACCGCTATATTGAAAAATTAATGACATCAAAGCCTGATAAGCCTCTTTGGAATATAGAGGCAATTAAGCAGGGAAAGAAGCCTTCATGGAATTATATTGATGGTTGTATGATGGTTTCTTTATTAGAATTATTTAAAGCAACAAAAGATGAAAGATATCTAAGCTTTGTAAAATCTTTTGTTGATTTTTATGTGCATGAGGATGGAACCATTCTTGGGTATTCTAAGGAAAAGTATTCTACAGATGATGTCTCTGAAACTCGAGTACTTTTTGATTTATATGCTTTGACAAAAGAAGAAAAGTATTTAAAAGCAATTCATATGGTTTATGATCAAATTTTGACACATCCAAGAACAAAAGAGGGAAACTTTTGGCATAAAAAAATTTATCCTAATCAAGTCTGGTTAGATGGATTATATATGATGCAGCCTTTTTATACGAGATATGAAACAGAATTAAATAAAATGCAGAATTATACTGATATTGTAAATCAGTTTAAAAATGTTAGAGAACTTATGAAGGATTCTAAAACAGGTTTATATTATCACGGATATGATAGTTCAAAAACGATGTTTTGGGCAGATCCTAAAACGGGTTTATCTAAGAACTTTTGGCTTAGGTCTCTAGGCTGGTTTACTGTAGCTATGATTGATGTATTTGAATATATGAATGAACAAATGTTTGATGAGCGACATAGTATCATGGAAATGTTTAAGGAAACGATAGATAGTATTTTAAAATATCAAGATTCTAAATCTAAAATGTTTTATCAGGTGCCAAATTTTCCTGAAAAAGAAGGGAACTATTTAGAAACCTCAGGATCAAGCATGATTGCATATGCAATATTGAAGGGGGTTCGGTTGAAAGCCTTACCTTCTAGATATAAGGAATTAGGATTGGATATTTTTAACGGAATTTGTGATACTTATTTATCCACAAAAAATGGAGACCTAAATTTAGGTGGTATTTGTTTAGTCGCAGGGTTAGGACCAGAATCTAATTTAAGAAGAGATGGTTCCTATGAGTATTATATGTCAGAGCCTGTTGTAGAAAATGATGCAAAGGGTGTTGGACCATTTATTATGGCTTACACTGAGGTAAAGCGTATAACAAACTAAATGAGGATGCCCAATAGGGTATTTTCTTTTGTTAAGGAGATTGTATGGATATAAAAGAATATCAAAGTCTTGCTATGACTACTTTAAATCCCAAATTAAATAAGAAAGAAATGCTGATGAATGCAGTTATGGGACTATGTGGAGAGTCAGGGGAAGCAATAGATTTAGTAAAGAAGAATCTTTTTCAGAATCATCCATTTGATGTTGAAGCCTTTAAAAAGGAATTAGGGGATATTGCATGGTATTTAGCAGAGGCTGCTACTGCAATAGATATTTCCTTAGAAGATATACTGCAAGGGAATATTGAAAAACTAAAACAGAGGTTTCCAAATGGGTTTAATAAAGAGGCTTCTATAGAAAGAAAGGATGAGGCTTAGTATGATAAGAATAGGAATATGTGGTTATGGAAATTTAGGCAAGGGAGTAGAGGCGGCTTGTTTATTATCAGAGGATATGGTAGGTATTTTCACTAGAAGAAATCCTAATGGTTTGAAATCGGAAAAAAATATAGCTATCTATAGTATTAATGATTTATCTAAATTTGAAAATGAAATTGATGTTTTGATTTTATGTGGTGGTTCTGCAACGGATTTACCTAAACAAACTAAGGAATATGTAAAGCAATTCAATGTTGTAGATAGTTTTGATACTCATGCTGATATTTTTAAGCATTATCAAGCTGTACAAGAAAATGCTATGAAGTTTCATAAAGTGGCAGTTATATCTACAGGCTGGGATCCAGGACTTTTCTCCTTGAATCGAATTTTAATGGAGTCTGTACTTCCCCAAGGTATGGAGTATACTTTTTGGGGTAAAGGCGTAAGTCAAGGACATAGTGATGCGATAAGAAGAATACCAGGCGTTTTAGATGCAAGACAATATACAATACCTAAGGAAAAGGCATTAGAGGCTGTGCGTAGCGGGAATAATCCTAACCTTTCTGTACGTGATAAGCACTTAAGAGAATGCTATGTTGTTTTAGAAGAAACTGCAGATTCTAAACTAGTAGAAGAGACAATTAAGAATATGCCTAATTATTTTGCTGATTATGATACCTATGTTCATTTCATTAGCTTAGAGGAATTAAATGCCAAGCATAAAGGTATTCCTCATGGAGGTTTCGTAATCCGTACAGGTAAAACAAGTGAAGGAGTACACCATAAATTAGAATTTAATTTGGAATTAGATTCTAACCCTGAATTTACTGGTAGCGTACTAGTAGCCTATGCTAGAGCATGTTATCGATTAGCTTTAGAAAAAAATTATGGTTGTAAAACAGTTTTTGATATAGCACCTAAATACTTATCTATAAAAAATTATGAGGATTTGTTAAAGCATACGTTATAAGATTTTTTTAATCAAAGATACATCTGTGTATTTTTGATTTTTTTTATGAAAAAAATATGAAAAAAATCATTGTATTATATTGACTTTACTATGGAATTGTAGTATTATTAACAAGGTCGCTTTAAAAAACGACTTAAATTTCAGTCTTTGAAAACTATATATGACGAAGAAAAAACGACGAATTAAAGGAAAAAAGAAGCCAGAAATTCATTTAAGAGAAAATGAATGAAGGAGTTAAGATTAAACAAATGGAGAGTTTGATCCTGGCTCAGGATTAACGCTGGCGGCGTGCCTAATACATGCAAGTCGAACGGAAGTACCTTCGGGTACTTTAGTGGCGAACGGGTGAGTAATACATAGGTAACCTACCCTTAAGACGAGGATAGCCATTGGAAACGATGGATAAAACTGGATAGGATATAGAGGAAGAATCTTTTATATTTAAAAGAGAGATCTGCTTAAGGAGGGGCCTGTGGCGCATTAGCTAGTTGGTGGGGTAAGGGCCTACCAAGGCGATGATGCGTAGCCGGACTGAGAGGTTGAACGGCCACAATGGAACTGAGAACGGTCCATACTCCTACGGGAGGCAGCAGTAGGGAATTTTCGGCAATGGGGGGAACCCTGACCGAGCAACGCCGCGTGAACGAAGAAGTTATTCGTAATGTAAAGTTCTTTTATCAGGGAAGAAAGAGGAATTTGACGGTACCTGAGGAATAAGCTCCGGCTAACTACGTGCCAGCAGCCGCGGTAATACGTAGGGAGCGAGCGTTATCCGGAATTATTGGGCGTAAAGGGTGCGTAGATGGCATAGTAAGTCTTTTGTAAAAATGCTGGGCTCAACCCAGTAGGGCAAAAGATACTGCAAAGCTAGAGTATGACAGAGGCAAGTGGAACTACATGTGTAGCGGTAAAATGCGTAAATATATGTAAGAACACCAGTGGCGAAGGCGGCTTGCTGGGTCGATACTGACATTGAGGCACGAAAGCGTGGGGAGCAAACAGGATTAGATACCCTGGTAGTCCACGCCCTAAACGATGAGTACTAAGTGTTGGTGAGAATCAGTGCTGAAGTTAACGCATTAAGTACTCCGCCTGAGTAGTACGTACGCAAGTATGAAACTTAAAGGAATTGACGGGAGCCCGCACAAGCGGTGGAGCATGTTGTTTAATTCGACGATACGCGAAGAACCTTACCAGGTCTTGACATAGCACGCGAAGGCGTAGAGATACGTTGGAGGATAGCGTGCATACAGGTGGTGCATGGTTGTCGTCAGCTCGTGTCGTGAGATGTTGGGTTAAGTCCCGCAACGAGCGCAACCCTTATTTCTAGTTACCAGCAGTAAGATGGGGACTCTAGAGAGACTGCCATTGATAAAATGGAGGAAGGTGGGGATGACGTCAAATCATCATGCCCTATATGACCTGGGCTACAAACGTGCTACAATGGCTGAAACAAAGAGAAGCGAGCCCGCGAGGGGGAGCGAACCTCAAAAAAGCAGTCTCAGTTCGGATTGAAGTCTGCAACTCGACTTCATGAAGATGGAATCGCTAGTAATCGCGAATCAGAATGTCGCGGTGAATACGTTCTCGGGCTTTGTACACACCGCCCGTCAAACCATGAGAGTTTGTAATACCCGAAGCCGGTGGCCTAACGAAAGAGGGAGCCGTCTAAGGTAGGACAGATGATTGGGGTTAAGTCGTAACAAGGTATCCCTACGAGAACGTGGGGATGGATCACCTCCTTTCTAAGGAGAAAAACGAAAAAAAGAGAAGACGAAGTTTTTTAGAAGAAGTCATATATAGTTTTGAGAGACTAGAAAGAAAAGTATAGTTTCTCAAAAGAGAGATAACAAGAAAAGTGTGGAGGCTTTAAGAGGGGCCTATAGCTCAGCTGGTTAGAGCGCACGCCTGATAAGCGTGAGGTCGATGGTTCAAGTCCATTTAGGCCCACCAAAGGGGATAAGGGGCTATAGCTCAGCTGGGAGAGCGCCTGTTTTGCAAGCAGGAGGTCAGCGGTTCGATCCCGCTTAGCTCCACCAAAAGAAAAGAGATCTTTGAAAAGTAGATAAAAAAGCGTAATAAAATGAAAAAAAGAAGTCGAAAAAAAGGTTAAGGAAAAAAGGGCGCACAGTGGATGCCTAGGCACTAGAAGGCGAAGAAGGACGCGACGAACGGCGAAACGCTGCGGGAAGTTGTAAGTAAACGGAACCGCAGGAATCCGAATGGGCAAACCCACATACTAGGAGAGTATGTATCCAGCAATGGAGGCGAGACCACCCGAATTGAAATATCTTAGTAGGGTGAGGAAAAGAAAGCAAAAGCGATTCCGAGAGTAGTGACGAGCGAAATTGGAGGAACCACTATACCAACAAATTTCGTATGATAGATGAATGTTTTTGGGAAAGACAAGCGAAGAAGGTGAAACTCCTGTAATCGAAATCATAGGGAGTGGGGTATAGAAGAAGTACGGCGGGACACGAGAAATCCTGTTGGAACGAATAATGAGGACCACCTCAGAAGGTTAAATACTAGCTAGTGACCGATAGAGAACCAGTACCGTGAGGGAAAGGTGAAAAGAACCCCGGGAGGGGAGTGAAAAAGAACCTGAAACTGTGTGCTTACAAGTAGTCAGAGGGCGTTAAGGCCTGATGGCGTGCCTTTTGTAGAATGAACCGGCGAGTTACGTTAACTAGCGAGGTTAAGGGTAGAGGCCCGGAGCCGAAGCGAAAGCGAGTGTTAAGAGTGCGAGAAGTTAGTTGATGTAGACCCGAAACCCGGCGAGCTAGCCATGAGCAGGATGAAGCGATAGTAAGATATCGTGGAGGTCCGAACTATAGCCTGTTGAAAAAGGCCTGGATGACTTGTGGCTAGGGGTGAAATTCCAATCGAGCCGGGAGATAGCTGGTTCTCCCCGAAATAGCTTTAGGGCTAGCGTTTAAGGGAAAGTTATGGAGGTAGAGCACTGAATGGTAGATGGTCCCACCTCGGGATACTGATACCAATCAAACTCCGAATGCCATAACTAGGGCTTAAGCAGTCAGACTTGTGGGCGAGAAAGTTCATGGTCAAAAGGAGAAGAGTCCAGACCGCCAGATAAGGTCCCAAAATGTATGCTAAGTGGAGAAGGAAGTGGAGATGCACAGACAACTAGGATGTTGGCTCAGAAGCAGCCATCATTTAAAGAGTGCGTAATAGCTCACTAGTCGAGTGACTCTGCGCCGAAAATGTACCGGGGCTAAGCATACTACCGAAGCTGCGGATCATAAGGAATTATGATGGTAGGGGAGCGTTCTATACGAGAAGAAGGTAGATCGAGAGGACTATTGGATTGTATAGAAGTGAGAATGCCGGTGTAAGTAACGAGAAGATGGGTGAGAATCCCATCCGTCTGAAACTCAAGGATTCCAGGGGAAGGTTCGTCCGCCCTGGGTAAGTCGGGGCCTAAGGTGAGGCTTAAAAGCGTAGCTGATGGACATTTGGTTTATAATCCAGAACTACTTATATAGCAAGAAGGAAGGACGAAGAAGGCTAGGTAGCACCTCTTAGTGGATTGAGGTCAAGATACCGATTCTGTCTCATAGGAAATAAAACGTGAGACGAAAAGGGAGAGGTATCGAGGTAAGGCTATACGAAGTCAAGCTTCCGAGAAAAGTTTCGAGAAGATACTATATAAGTACCCGTACCGTAAACCGACACAGGTGAGTAGGAAGAGAATTTTAAGACGCGCGAGAAAACCCTTGTTAAGGAACTCGGCAAATTGACCCCGTAAGTTAGCGATAAGGGGGACACTTAAGAGATTAAGAGTCGCAGAGAATAGGCCCAAGCAACTGTTTAACAAAAACACAGGTTTGTGCAAAACCGAAAGGTGAAGTATACGAGCTGACGCCTGCCCGGTGCTGGAAGGTTAAGAGGAGATGTCAGGCAACGAAGCATCGAATTGAAGCCCCAGTAAACGGCGGCCGTAACTATAACGGTCCTAAGGTAGCGAAATTCCTTGTCAGGTAAGTTCTGACCCGCACGAAAGGCGTAATGTCTTTGGGCACTGTCTCAACAAGGGGCTCGGTGAAATCATAATACCGGTGAAAATGCCGGTTACCCGCGACTAGACGGAAAGACCCCATGGAGCTTGACTGTAGCTTGATATTGAAGCTTGGTATGTGATGCACAGGATAGGTGGGACACGAAGAGATTAGGGCTTTGGCCTTGGTGGAGTGGACGTTGGGATACCACCCTTTGCATATTGAGTTTCTAACTTGTGGTAGTGGATACCAAAGGACAGTGTCAGGTGGGCAGTTTGACTGGGGCGGTCGCCTCCCAAAGAGTAACGGAGGCGCTCGAAGGTTCCCTCAGAATGGTTGGAAATCATTTAAAGAGTGTAAAGGCAGAAGGGAGCTTGACTGTGAGACGAACAGGTCGAACAGGGACGAAAGTCGGACTTAGTGATCTTGCGGTACCGCGTGGAAGGGCCGTGACTTAACGGATAAAAGCTACCCTGGGGATAACAGGCTGATCCTGCCCAAGCGTTCACAGCGACGGCAGGGTTTGGCACCTCGATGTCGGCTCGTCGCATCCTGGAGGTGGAGAAGCTTCCAAGGGTTGGGCTGTTCGCCCATTAAAGCGGCACGCGAGCTGGGTTCAAAACGTCGTGAGACAGTTTGGTCCCTATCTGTCGTGGGCGTTGGAAATTTGAAGAGAGCTGTCCTTAGTACGAGAGGACCGGGATGGACGTACCAATGGTGCACCAGTTGGCCTACCAGGGCCACAGCTGGGTAGCTAAGTACGGAAAGGATAAGCGCTGAGAGCATCTAAGCGTGAAGCCTCCTCTAAGATGAGATTTCCCAAATAGTAAGATCCCTTATAGACCATGAGGTAGATAGGCTGGGTGTGGAAGCATGGAGACATGTTCGAGCTGACCAGTACTAATAGATCGAGGACTTAACCTTAAGATTTACTTTTTTCAAACAATTACAAGCTTTTTTATCTAGTTTTCAAAGAACAAGTCTGGTGATGATGGCGAAGTGGACACACCTGTTCCCATACCGAACACAGCAGTTAAGCACTTCTGCGCCGATGGTAGTATTTACATGCGAGAGTAGGTCGTTGCCAGGCTTCTCTTTGTTTTATGCCTGCATAGCTCAGTTGGTTAGAGCACATGACTGTTAATCATGGTGTCGTAGGTTCGAGTCCTACTGCGGGCGCCACGTAAAAAACTCTTATGCAGGGTGCATAATTGTTGGCTATTTCAACGAATTTTGGTCGAGGAGTTGAGATAGCTTTTTATTTTACTTGAAGTCCTTTTGTACCATTTACGACTACTGGACTAGTGTTAGTCAAGGTGTCGTGAGACCTACTTATTTTTAAAAGCAATTAGAGGATTATTCATTCTAGAAGAATAGTATGTTTCTGTATCAATAATATCAATGTATCGTTCTGTCATACGGATGGATTTATGACCTAATAATCTGGATACAGTTTTAATGTCTACCCCTCTTTTTAAAAGAGTAGTAGCATAAAGATGTCTAAGCTTGTGTGAACTAAGTACCTCAATGTGTAAAGCTGATTTTATTCTTCTCATAAGAGATTTGACTGCAGATTGTTTAATACATCCTGTTCCTTCAGGATTAGGGAATAACCACTTAGATCCTTTAGCTTCAGAAATAGCTTCCTTTAAGGTTGGAACTATCTCTTCAGGAATTGCTGCATAACGAGGAACACCATTTTTGGTAAAAGATAAATAAATTTGAAGAGTTTCAAAATGGATATTCTTTACCTCTAAATGACAAAGCTCATTCATGCGGATTCCTGTAGTTAAAATCAATTCGACTTTAGCTCTGGAAGAAGCTTGGATTGTTTGGATAAAATCTAGGATATTGATAGTATCTTCCTGTTTTACAATTTCGATTTTAGCTTCAGTCTCAGGAAGACGAACCCATTTCAAATTGATTGGTGTAATAAGCTCGTTTGCTTCAGCAAAATGAATGACAGCTAGTAAGGCGCCAATCCTCTTATTGATTGTGATATTTTTATTACCCTTTGCCTGATAGTAATTTGCAATATCAGATAGTGTAATGCTGGTTATGGATCTAAGCGTGTGGATTCCTTTTACATGAAGATAAACTAAAAGATTTGGAATATTATCATTGTAGTATTTGATGGTATCTGGACGAACTCGATTTCTTTTAGAATTCAAAAAAAGCTCGTAAGCCTCATCAATACCAATATCTTTTATTTCCTCATCTAAAAAGCATAAAGATATGACATCCTTAAGTGATACTTTTTTAGTTAAAAAATTGTTTTGTTGCATATATGTATACCTCTTTCTTTGTGTGTGTCTTTAAGTATACTTATGCAGTGTATATAATTTTTTAACATGTTATTATTTTATGAACTTGTCTTGTCAAATTTCAATTAAATACCATTTTTAACCCTATTAGTTAAACTACTGATAGGGTATTTTTTATTCCTCGGAAGAGGATAGGTCTTTATAGACTAAGTCATCTAAGGAGACATTGAATAGATCATGTAGCTTATCTAGAACTTCAAGAGAAGTGTTAACTGAACCACTTTCAAAATTTTTGAAAGATTGTAGTTTGATTCCAAGCAATTCAGCTAATTTAGCTTGTGTATAGGAATGCTTCTTTCTTAGAAAACGAATATTTGCATTTAAGTTATAGAACAATGTCATCAGCTCCTTATTTAAGAAGATCATCATAACTGCATTCTAGGATGTTAATTAATTGCTCTAATGTTTCAAAACTAGTTTGAGTTTTGCCTTGCTCCCAATTTATTATTGTTTGAGTAGGCAAGCCCATTTTCTCAGCTAACGATTTTTGAGTATAACCTTTAATTTTTCTTAAATTTTTCAAATTAGTTTTAAAGTCCAATATAAAACCTCCTTGTCATATTTAAAATATTTTTTATTGACAAGCGGTCTAAAATAGACTACAATAATAGTAGCTAGTCTAAAATAGACCAGTAAAACTCAATAAAAAATGAGAAAACAGACAGAAATGCCTATTTTCTTGAATCATGTGTATTTAATTTTCCTTCGACAAGAAGATTATAGCACAGATTCGAGATAATGTGCATAATTATTCTATATGTTTTGTAAGTTTTTTGTTGAACTATGAGGAATAAAATTCCTATCAGTAATGAATAAGGCTCCTGTCTATCCTCTTGTCATTATGACAGGTGCCTTGATTTATCGGGCTCTTATAAGAAACGTTTGTTAAATACTTTATAAAACCTATAAGTGTCCGATTATTATCGGATTTTTTTGTTTCTAGGAGTAAATGGAGTTGCCCGACCTCATAGCTCCTAGAACAGAAAGGAGCATGAACATGAAGAAGACCATATTTTTTATTATAAAAATAATAACAACAATTAGTATCATTCTTTCTGGATTAGTAGTTCTTACGAACTGGAGATTAAATGGAATCCATATGTTTGGTTTGGATATATCTGCAGAACAAGTAAATATGTTTGTAGATACTTCAGGATCTTATATTTTCCTAGCATTTTCAGCTATTGTTATTTTAATAGTCTTTGGAGTCTGGGTAGGAAAGAGAGTCATAGCAAAAAAGAAAGAATAGAAAGGATTATATGTCGTATCGAATTGAAAAGGCAAAGAAATTGCAACAAAAGATTTCTAGTTTACAACATGAAATCAAACTCAATGCTAGAGCCTTAGAAGCAGTATCTGTAGCTAAGAGTGGAAAGCATATTGTATCAGAGCTTCAAGCTAAGGATGTTAAGCTACAAAAGAAGCTACTTAAAATAAATAAGCAGTATCAGAGTTATTTAGACGAAAACTTAAAAATATCAGATCTACCCAAATTAAATGGATATCCTGAAGAAGAGTATCAGGAACAGGATCCATATTTTGATGATTACTATTAAAGCAAGCCCCTCATACAGAGGGACAGGCCTCTAAAATCAATCAACTTAAAATTTTCTTTTTTTCAAATATTATCTCCCAAATAAATGTAGTTAAGTAGTAAGTTGATTGATTTTAGAAGCTTACCCAAAGCTTTAAAAAATTAAGAAAAAGGAAAGGTAAAAACAAAATGAAGATTAGAATTATGGGAACCTCAGAAGAGGTCAAACAATTGGCAGAATTACTGCCAGCTATTATGAAGGTAACTAGTATATCTAGGGAATACCCAAATAGGAACTCAAATGAGGTAAGAGTGTATGTGGATGGAACTGTAGAAAAAGATCCATACACAGAAGTCATGAAGAAGTATGCAGAAACTAGAAATCAACTTGAAAGTTTACTCTTGGTAGCAACTACATCTTCAGGAGACATCATACAAGCAAATTCCGCAACTAATTTCAGAGGATTTTTCATTATGATGAATCATCTTACAAGTGATGATTTTAAACAAAATCTTAAAGAAGATATGGAAAGTTTTCTCCAAGGGAAACCCCACAAAGAAAGTGAGGAACCTAAAAATGCTAGTTAGAGATTTAATTACATGTATGCATCCAACTGAAGTGGTAAAAGTTTGTGTTTGGGAAAACAGAGAGCGACATACTACACTTTTTGAAGGTAAAAGTCTAGGTAATGTAGGGGATTTGAAAATTCCTGAGGATGTCTTGGCTAAAGAAGTAAATTATTACACAATGTTTCATAAAATTGTTACCAATAAAGGGAAAGAAGAAAACTATGAAACTTTACCTTATATAGAATTAGAAATAACATTTAATATTGCAGTATATTAGGGAGGTAAAGAGAAATGAAACAGTGCTTTGTAGAGAAGAGGTTTAGAAAAGAGAGCCTAGACCTCATAAAGAAGATTAATTGTATTATTGAGGAATACCAGAAACAGGGCTATGAGCTAACACTTAGACAGGTATATTACCAGCTAGTAGCAAGAGCCTATATTCCTAACAACGAAAGAAGCTATAAGAACGTTGGAAACTTAATCTCTGAAGCAAGACTAGCAGGACTCATTGATTGGAATGCTATTGTTGATAGAACTAGGCACTTAAGAAAAAATAATCACTTTAATAGCCCTGCAGATATCTTAAGAGCTGCAGCTTACCAATACCAAATAGATAAGAGAACTACACAAGGAATCTATATTGAGGTATGGGTAGAAAAGGATGCACTTATCAGCATTGTTGAGGATGTATGCTCAAGACTGGATGTTCCATGTTTTAGTTGTAGAGGCTATGTATCACAAAGTGAAATGTATGAGGCAGCCTGTAGAATTCAAAGGCAGATAGAAAATGAGGGGAAGCAAGAAGCCTTTATCATTCACTTAGGCGACCATGACCCATCTGGAATTGATATGACAAGAGATATCCAGGAGAGAATGGATCTCTTTGGTGCAGATGTAATGGTTGATAGAATTGCCTTAACATGGGAACAAATTGAGTTATACAATCCTCCAACAAACCCAACAAAGCTTACAGATTCAAGAGCTACAGGCTACATCAAAGAGTATGGCTATGATTGCTGGGAACTTGATGCGTTGGAACCTCGTGTAATTGAACAGCTTATCATTGACTCTGTAAGAAATCTAACAGATATAGATCTATATGAGGATGCTAAGGATAAAGAGAGTGCAGAAAGACAAAAGCTATATGACTTTATCCAGAAGTTAGAAGAGGAGGAATAGTATGTATTTTAATATTCTTGTTGGTGAAGAAAAACGAGGTAGAGTATCTAATCATGATGACTTCATGAAACTTTTAAAACCAGAAGAAACAAAGAAGATATTTGAAACTGATTCATGGAGTGAAATGGAGGCTGTATTTAAGAAAGCAAAGGATACTATGGGTGAAGATTCCTGGATAGAGGATATTAACGGAATAGTAGTCAATTATATTACAGATGGCATCTCAGTTAATACTCTAGTATTTTATTTTTAGAGAGGTAAAAGCAATGAACAAAGAAGGAAGAAAAGTTATAAAAGAAGCATTAGAAGATTTAGAAAAGGCAATCAAACATTTAAGTGAACTTTCATATACTTTTGAAGCTTTATCTGAATAGGAGGGCTAGCACATGGGAAGTCCAAATCGATATGTAAAGTGCAGGGATATAGACCAGCTTGCATGATGAGGATGCTTGATGGGAAATGTAAAATCCTAACAAGTACAGAATTTAAGACTAAGGATGGGAAAGTAAAAAAATGCCCATTTTATAAGCTACAAAATACGCCAGCTTAAAGGCTGGTGGTTTCCATAGAAGCATTATTATCTCCCAAGTAGTGCTTCTGTGGAAGCTACCAGAGGTATGCTTCAAGTTTTTACTTTTCCAAGGGTAGAGTGGTAAGTAACTACCACTCTATCTGAAAAGGTATAAGAGGAGATGAGAACATGAAATTTAACCTACAGAAAAATAATACAAGAAATTCAATAGATATTAATGACTATAGAGCATGGGTCTTAATGATTTCAAATACTATTAGTTATTTAGATCAGGCAACTCTAGCAGTTATTGTAGAAACATTAGATTATATCTCAAAGGCATTTGATGCACAACGCCCACGAGATAAAGAGGTTATAGATTTAACTATCAATGATTATAGCTTAAGAGAAGCAATTAAAAGGGTATATAAGAAGAACTATAAGCTATCCAAAAAGAAAAAGACATTAGAACTTGAGGATATCACACCACCACCAAATCCAGAGGATTTAGAATTTAATGAGAAACAAAAGGATCAAATGCTGGAGCTTCTGAAACCAGAACTTAAAGGACTTCAAACAACGCTTCAGGCGTCTTTACTGGAGGTTACGAAGAAGATATTAGCTTCTTTTGAAAAACCTGTAGAAAAGCCAAAAACAAAGAAATCAGAAGCTAAAGAAAATAAAGAATAGCTAAGCTTTACGCATCAAGTGTATAAGTATACATGAATTGATTTCTCGATTTGTAATAGAGCATCTAATATCTTTAGAAAGGAGGAGCAAGAATGATTAATTTGATATATGATAAGAAATTTCAAACAACTAAATATCAGCCGACAATTCGATTTAATGGAATTAAGCTCGATTCTTTCTTTGCTCCTGCAGAAGAGGGAAGAGGGGCTGAATCCTATGTTAAACTATTCCAGATGTTAGCTGATTGGAACAAGAAAACCGCTAGTTCTGGTAAACCGTTCTTTATATCGAGAAAGAGAATTAAAGAAACTTTGAATATCAAAAAAACTGGTTCTAAAGTAACAGGATATGGAAATACCTATTGTGATAAAACCTTTCAAAGAATGGAAATGAATCTAGCTGACCTTGAAATCATTTACATAGTAAAGAATACAAAGGCTCAAATTATAGCTTCACAGGATGAGGAACTTCATAGGAGGGATATCAAGGTAAATCAAGAGCTTATGGATAAGCTGTTAGGTATCTTTGAGCCAGAGGATCCATTTCTAAAGGATCATGCTTACACTGTTGCATTAAAACAGATTATGCAGCTAGTGGATGAGAAGAAAATATCTGAAGAGTTGGCGGGAGATGAAGTAATTAAGAGAGCCGAACTCTATCTATCAAGATTAAAGAAAATCATAAATAAAAGACCAATGAGCGACGTCAAGAACGCAAAGGAGAAATATGAGGAATACAAACGCTTAGGGCTGTCTAAAGGGAAATACCGCAATGAAAACGAAATGCTGGTGTATTTCATCTATAACAGAACAGGCAAATATTATGACGTCAGCAAATTTTTTGAAAAGAACATACCAACCTATTTACAAGACATGCAGAAGGTAGCGGATGAAGCTTATATGCCGAATGTCATACCAAAGCTAGAACGAAAGGTTTTAGAGGCGATTATGGCAGCAGAAAATATAGAGCTTAGAGGAAACCTAATACAGACCAGATACGGCTATGAGGTCCCTCAGGAGCTCTTATATGAGGCAAGACAAGCATGTATCTGGTATGATGCTAAAACGTATGTCATAAGAGGATATGACCTTTTAGCAGAGATGAAAAGAGCAGTTTAAAATGGTTTATAATAAAAGAAGTAAAATAGGGAATTGGTTGGTAGATAATAGACAAAAAAATTGAGGTATGGTATACCTCTTTTCGTGTTTGTAATTAAATATGCTTATAAGTAGGTCAAGGTTGACCTTCTTTTTTTATGTGTTTTTGTTAAAAATATGTCCACCTGTAATTATGAAAATGTCCTAGTATAAAAAAATATGTCCACTTCTTGAAAAAAATATGTCCAGTCGAGCCTACCATATTATATATGGAGTAGTAAGAATATTCTTTAGAATATGTAAAAAAGAATTAGAAAGGCTTTTACTGGGAGTGCAGTCCTTAACTTTTGAGACTTCACAAACTAGAGGATATACCCGCCTGTTTCAGTCGGGTTTTGTTAGGATTGTTAACGCCTTTGAGGCAAAGGCTATTTGTAGTGTTGTTGTTAAATTTGTAGTTTTTTTCTGTCTGTAAAATGCTCGCCCGCTCGCCAACATGCTCCATGTAGCTTTTTCTCTAGCTCTAAGTATGTTAGTAGTCGTATGGAGGAACTGCTAACCTTCGTATTAGCAATCAAGATAGTGTTTTGTTAGTAATAGTTCATTCGATGCTTGAAATTCGTGAAATATTATGGTAGTATTAGAAAGTCATCAGGAAATGATGCAAACATTTAATAGGAGTGATGAACACAAATGAAATATTTACGTTCGGAGGGAACGATGAACGTATAAGGAGGTAGCTGGGTGGAAAACCTAGTCGCTCTTATAATCATTTTACTATTAGTATATTTGATTATCAGGAGCGGTGGCTCTTCTAAGAAGTAGCTATAATACTCTTACGTTCATCATTGCCTAAAATGAGAAAAGAGCAGGATTGCCGTCCTGCTCTTTTCGTTTATATACTCTTACGTTCACTTATATTATATGTGAAAATTATATAAAAATCAATATAAGATTTATAAAAAGTGTCCTATCAGCAATCGAGATAGTGTTTTGTTAGTAATAGTTCATTCGATGCTTGATAATCTATTAAAGCTATGATAAAATAATATTAATAAAATAAATGACAAGAGGATAAAGGTACAAGTGCGTACTTTTATCCTTTTTTTGTTGTCTGGAGGTGGGAAGTATGAACGATATATTAAAGCTATCTAGTGAGTTACAAAGTATCTATAAGTATATGCCAGAGTATCTTTCTTTAAGAGAAGAGGATCAGCTTTTTTTTGATAACCTCTTTATATTATTACTATTTAATGAGGATAAGGTATACTCCAATAAATACTTGAGCCAACGATTTAATATACCTGTATCTACGATAGAAAAGAGGATTAAAAGAATAGCCAGGGCGAAGCTCATTAGAAGAACTGTATCAAAAGAGTTTACAGAAGGTAGGTGGATCACTACGGCTAGGCCCTTGGAGCTAGACCCTTTTACGTTCTCTGTTCTGATGAAGGAGCTTTCTCAAAAGACTAGTAAAAAAGAAAAGGTGCTTAAGGCAAGAACTATTGCCCTGGAAAACAGGAAGGAAGAACCTATGCTTGAAGAGGAAAGCATAGAAGCATATGCAATTAGAATGGGGGCAGTAGAAGCAATGCCAGAAAGAGAGAAGAGCTTTGCTGAGCTTTTGGAGGAGATAACATGATACCCATATCTAATGAATCTGTAGTTAAGATAAAGCTAGGAGCTTTCCTGAAGGAAGTGGGCAAGCCCGTTATTCAATTAGTTAAAATATTATTTGGAATCCTAGCCTGGATTCTAGAACTACTTTATGGAATATGGAAGAGGATCTTCTTAGTTGTCTATAAGAATAGGAATTACTTGTTAGCTGTTACCTATAAGCTTGTGGGTATTTTAGACCTTGTCTTACTGGGAATCTTTCTTATAAGGCTTTATGGCTTTCAAAAAAAGGAAATAATCTATATCCATATTCTATATGGGTATTCCTTAGGAACGATAGGAATCACGCTTGCCTTCTATCTCTATTATAAACTGGTAGGAAGGAATAATCTTTTAGAAAGAAATGTACTTCTTACAGAGAAGTATGTAGAAGAG
>Ga0137298_11115_pt1 | contig 16279 bp, 17 predicted proteins | sample RamsorincwithD2O_2_FD_97182 | JGI IMG/M metagenome (GOLD analysis project Ga0137298, IMG submission 97182) | Mouse cecal microbial communities from Vienna, Austria - Glucosamine amended with D2O | ecosystem: Host-associated > Mammals > Digestive system > Large intestine > Cecum | place: Austria...
GGGAATGTATCGGAACAGAGCATATTTAGGCTGATGATTGTTTTTGTTACTTGCATAATCATTACCATTTGAATTTTCGTGAGAGGTAGATGATGACTGCCGTCGAGACAAGCCAGAATAAGAATGTCATTCCTGTTATGCCGGGCAGTGTTTCCGAGACATTGGGCTGACCGGAGGCATAGACTACCAATGCAAAGAATATGAGCAGCCATATCAGCGTTTCAAATGCCACATAGAACACAAGACTTGGAAGGGAAACCCTTTTCCTGTTGTCAATCCGGTCAACCGTCGGTTTGACCCCGGCGATGAAGGTTCTCGTCATTTCGCTGACGGTCTTCTTCATGTTGTCGCTTACCGAGGTCGAGAATTTTTGAGCATCGAGTTTCATCAGTGCATTATCCAATGCCTCCATGATGTCTGGAGCCTCCTTTACGAAGATCCGGATCTGTCCGGCAAGATTGTTCTGTGCGTCAATTTCGCTCTGTCGCAGTTCATCGTTCCTTTCATCAGCCCCAGCTTTACAGACCTCCGATATGTCAAATTTTTTGAGAGCCATAATGGGTGTTTATCTTCTGAAACCTCGTTTTCGTACAATTCCTATCTTTGAGCGGGCGGCTTCGGCACAACGACGGGCACGGGCTATCTCTTCCTCAATATTGTCGCGCTTCCTTGGCAGGTCGTTGTTCGATGTTCCGCCACCACCGGAAACGTGAGCAGGTGCATTGAGGAACGCCATATAGCTCATTGCAACGGCGAAGTGGTAGCAGGCCTCGTTCATAAGGTCTGCCCAATTATCCACTTCACGGTTGTCGAACTCGTCATAAAACACCTGCATGACTTTTTCGGGGATAAACCGGGTGTATGAATTGCTTTCGTGCTCGAATTCGACACGGCGGGTATCGGGTCTGTAAGAGGTATAATCCGGTCGAATATCGGATTCCCTGCTGTCGGCTTTTGTCTGCCGTTCTTGATTCGGGCGCAACTTGTTCCACGTTCCTTCAAGTTTGGATGCCATAAGATTGCGACCTTTGCCTAACTCGGATGCCTTGAACCTGGCGTTTCCTTTTTTCAGGATATATCCACGGATTACGCCTTTTTCATCTTCCCTAACCTTGACATCATATCCTTTCGCCTCAAGTCTGGCGAAATAATCGTCAATCGACCATTTCCTCATCTGACTAAGGACATCAAGGCAGTCACGGCTTACGGATTGACGGTTTATGTCGTGGATGTTGGCCGCTGTCTGCCAGCCTCGCTTGCGTGCGATGCGTTCCGCCGCCCGTTGTGCCCGAAAATGGATGTTTCGGTCATTGTTGATGTTCCCATTTTCGTCAAGACGGCTAACAACCGCATGGAGGTGAGGTATGCCGCTGTCGGATTCGAGGTGCAACCACACGGTTGACTTGCTTTCTGCGAGATTCGTTTTCGGAGATAGCAACCGACCCTTTTTGTCTTTCAACTCCTGACGGTCAAATTCCGTGACGAAATCCTGCCAGATCTGTTTCCAGTTATCAGGAGTGAAGTTGCGCGTATGCTCAGGCGCAGGACTGATCTCTATTCGGATAAGGTTGTTCTTCATGCGTGGTCGGGACATGGAATCAAGCCTGACCGAGTTCCATATCCCCAAAGGGTCTATGCCGGGAGGGAGGAAGTTGTCGCAGATATGAAATATTTTCTCCGGATGCTTCTTGTTCGCCGACACGCCTGTAATGTAGTTCAGGGCGTTGATGCCGTGTGATATTGATTTTGCCTTCGCGATCATGTTTTCAAATTTTGATAATGGTTTTTCTTGTGCGCGGACTTAATCGTCCACCGTTTATCACGGAGTTAAGAAATTCTGTGACGGCGTTGGTAATCGGCACTACCAGCCTGTACCAGTCGAGCATGAAGGAGACCTTTTGAAAAAGTATGATTCTCGCATCATGCCCCATTCCGGCGAGTGCATTGGCGAAGTTGAGAATGTCCAAGCGGCATCCGTCAAGGTTGCGCAGCAATGCCTTTTCCTCGGTCGTCAGTGCCGACGGCGGCTCATAGCCGAGTGCCCTATGCCTCATGTAGTCGCTTGGAGTCAGTCCGCATCCTCCGGCCATTTCGTGTATCTTCCGACGCTCGGCGGCTGTCATCTTTGTGGTGACTGTGCAGGAGCGCACGGCCTCCGGCGGCAGCTTCTTTCGCTTTGTCTTTCCGGCGTTCTTGTCGGGGCTGTTATCTGTATGATTCATATAAGAGGATATTCGGTGATATGTAAAACTGATTATCGGGTGCGAGCCTGCGAGCGGCCATGACCCTGACCGCAGGGAGGGCGAGGCGTTTTGGTGCAACCGGGCGGAGCCGGGTGTAACACCAAAACATATCTCGCAACACTTCTCAAAAAACGCGGTCTTCAAACCTGGACTTCTGGATATTCATGGCACATCTGATTCGGCTCTCAATCTGCAAAGAATCCGTTAGATACCAGCTCTCCGACGGAGTTCTTCCAGCCCATTATGCAGGAGAACGAGACTGCCGAGCCGACACGGGAGTTGTATATGCCGACCAGTCCTGCGGCCTCCATTTTTGCAAGGATATTGTGCATCTTCTTCCGTCCAAAATTCCATTTGTCGGCGATACCGATTTCCGAGAATTGAGCCTGACCGGGCTTCAGGTTGAGCGGCCTGCGGAATGTATCGTCATATACGGGCGTTGTTCTCATGTCTTTCAGCAGTCTGCTGAAGATGGCAATGTTGCGAACTTCGTTGCCGTCGTTGTCGGTGGTTGTTCCCGACAGCCATTCGACGGCTTCCGATGTCAGCCGGATGTTTACAGATGAAAATGGATATTGATTTTGTGGTTCCATGTTCCTTGTTTTCTGATAGATGGTTTATTGGCGAAATGCCAAAGATTGGAAATTTCAAAACAGAAAATTTGTGTATGAAAATTTCTCGGCGGTTCTCCTTGTCCCCTCTGCTCGTCAGTCAGTATATCTATGATATTCAATTCATATAAGATTGCGTTTTCAAATATCCTTCAAACATCAGTTCCGACTTTTTATAATTAAGGATAGAGAAACAACGAAAACGGAGGGGAAAAGAGGACTGACGATGATTCTCTATTTCGGCATCGACGCATTAGACGGCACGTTTCCGATATTATGACTGGTGCCCGATGTCTGCAATTTCGGAAGATTGTTCAACACCGTCTGTATGTCCTGCCTGTCGGAAGATACGGTGAGCAGCGCGGTGGTGATGTCAATTATCTCCTCCTTCCCCACATATTGTGACACGGATTTCATCAGCTCCAGTGCCCGGGTCTGTCGATGCGCCCGTACACTGTCGGTTCCGGTGGCTTCCTTGTCGCATCCGAAGTTGAGATAGCGGTTGAGCGCGGAGCGGTCATACTGCGGCATGGTCTCCACCGTGCTTTTCCCTGCGGCAATCGAGAGCATGGCGCGGAGTGCGTCGGCCTCGTATGGCGTACATTCGTGAAGGAACTCCATGATAATTTGGGTTTTCTTTGGATTTGCGGTTCTTGAGTCCTTGGATTTGGTGTCCGTTGATTTGCCGGACTTGGTACCCGGTACGATTGTAATGTCTGTAGGCATAGTCTTGAACGATTGGATTTGTAGGTGATTTGTAGGTGGTTAAAGAGGTTTCTTGTTCGCGAGATAGCGGGCTGCTTCGGCTTCAATCTCGTCCTGCGACGATATTCGGACGCTCTTGAGATATGCGTCAAGGTCGTCGGGATCGAAAAAGCAGAGTTTGCCGCTCGGCTTATACATGGGGATTACGCGCCGCATCATCATCTTGCGGAAGTAGGACAGGGAGAAGCCGAGATAGTCGGCGGCTTCCTGCGAGTTGAGTAATTTTCGTTTTGTCTGCATCGACAATGAAATGTTTTAGTTGATATTTTTGATTTTGGAATGTGCTGATTGATAGACTTGTCAGCCTTTGTGTTCCGATGCAAAATTACAGCCGTTCCCATGTGGCTCAATGTGGCGGCCGCGGGGAAAGGTTAAAAACGGCAAACGCACTATACGCTGAATTTCAGTCGCATAGTGCGTTTGCAAAGTTTCTTAATATGTTACAAATGGGGAGAAGCCGGATTTTTACGGGGTTTTCCGCCTTGAACGCCATCCCTCGATGGCTCCGTCTATGGATTTGCGGTAGTTTTGGTTGTCCTCTGTGGCATAATCGGCGCAGATGTCGGAGCGGTGCTTGTCGTAGTAAGACCTGGCGATGCCGCAGCGTTGAAGGAACAACCGCGTCCATGTCTCCGCCTCGTTCCTCGGACTGATATTCCGCGCCACGGCAAAGACCATGTAGCATACCCGTAGTTTCTCTTTCGGCAACACGGCTATGGATTTTGTCACTTCCCTTACGTTAAGGAAATTGGCAAAGTCGAGAGGTGTGCAGTTTTCAAACTGGCTGTCGTTGCATACGTCGTGGATCGCCATGCACAGCCCTAATTCAACCACATCCCGCCACTTGGCGGTTTCAAGCAGCTGGCTTCCGCTCATTGGCCTTCTCCTTTCTCCATACGGTCAAGGTCGTTGAGTATGCTTCCGGCAATGCCATTAAGTTTAGCCGCGAGAGCGTACAGATATGGGGCTTTTAGGGAAAAGACATCCCCGGCGCGCCGGTTCTCACGCTCATATTCCGCATATATCCTCCTGACATCGGTCTGCCGTCTGTCATGCTCCTCCTTTGCCGCATCGCACTCCTTTTCGGCCTCGGCATACTCCTTTGAGTCGATAGGTAGATAGTCAAGACGGTTGTTCAGCTCGCAATACCGCTTCCAGTATGGGTTAAGCTCGTCCGAATCCTCTTGGAATATGGCATGATAATATCGGGAGTGCGTGTTTGCAATCCCCCGGAAATCAACACCGTCCAGCCGTCCTATATTATTAAGGAGTGTCGCGGTCTCTGCTTTGAGGGAAAGTGCTGTCTCTTTCAGCTGTTCCGGATTCTCACCGGCCATAACCTCCGCATCGGCTATAAGCGCGTTGGTATCCTGAAAGTCATAGTAGAACCGTGCAAGCGCAAACGCCTGTTCAAAAGGCATCATACCACCGTCATAACCGCTGATGATTCCATTGACCTCTTTAAGCCGTGTTGTTATTTCCTTCATCATGCTTATCATAACCAAATTATTTCAACACTTTCCAGAGTCCTTTTCGATCGCTGCCGAGACGGATAATGATTTCTGCTTCTTTGAGGTGTTCGATATGCTTTTGAATGGCTGACGGGGATATACCTATTATATCGGCAAGCTCCCGACGCGAAATTTCAGGCTTTTTCCGCATCGCCTCAACAATCCTGGCTCTCGTTTCCTCTCCTTGGTTCTGACCACTGTTTCTGACCACCTCTTTCTGACCACCTTTACTATGTGTATTACATTGATTGTCAGCGGAAATATTTTCATTGTCTATGTTTATCTGACCACCTTTCTGACCACCTTTTTGTGATGGCAATGGGTAGGTGACAGTCGATGATGTTATATCGCTTTCAAAATCAACTTCAAGACCTGTGAGTTTTGTCCAACGCATTATCTTGTCAATACCATATCCGGCATTTTCGCCTTGTCTTGCGTAGCGGAAGAAGGCTATGATATTGGGATTGCGCGGCACCGATTTCACCTTACCGGGCTTGTCGGAGATACGCACGGCGAAGCGTCCGGGATTTTGGAATTCGATTCTGTCATTGAATACCCTTATGGTAGAGTGCATCGGGCTGAAATAGTCTGCATGAGCGAGAAGATTAACAAGCCCCTCCCTGAGACAATACAACTGGGAATTATCTTCCGGCGAAAAACCGTCCGGCCCCGCCATAAATGGATTGTCAACATACAGGCGCAGCCGTTGCAAGAGCACCTTGAAATATTCCCAGATATTTTCCTGCTCAGGCATACGGTATGTGTAACGACAGTCCGCATCAGAATATGTCGTGCCCGGGATCTCGATGTAATCAATCCAAAAATGAGGTATATATTCCTGCACGATCTCTCCTTTGCCAAGCATAAGCAAGCCACCGTAAGTCAGCTTCCCACGGCTGATTATTCCGGTCTTGATGCAGAACTGCTCGTCATCGAGATCATTGTAACGGAAATCGGGGTTGTAGTCCTTTATTCGGCGGCGGTATGTCTGGAGCGACTGCGTGTTGAGGTCTCCGAACCCCGTACCGTCAACCTCCATTTCCGATTTCATGCCGAATGTCTTTTCACGCATCAGTATGTCTATCTCAATGTCGGTAGCGCGTTGGTCGCCACTGCCGACTCGGACAAACGTATTATTCAGGTTGTTGCCGAAATAGACAGGCTTGTTGGCCGACGTTGGTATATAAAAGGCGAGAACGGCCTTTCCGTCAAAATAAAGGAGCTGTGCGGTGGCGAGAATAGGCACGTTGAACTTAGAGACGGAACGCAGGGTGCTTATGATGTCCTGTTCCATCTTCTCGGCCTTTTCAATGCCCGTTATCTCGTATGTTGACACGCTCTTGACCTTTGTCTCCTTTACACCGAGAATTATCCATCCTCCGGTCGTGTTGGAGAATGCCCCCACGGTCTCCCACATGGATTTGGGAATACCGCCGGACGCTTCCTTGACCTCAAAGTCGTCCCATTCTATATCATTGAGTCTGCCGAGCAGTTCTTCTTTTGTCATTTTTGCGTGTATTAGACTGCAAAGTTACTAATTTTTCGGCGATTATAGCTTAGGATTCAGATATTTTGGCTAAATTTGCAGTCGGAATGGCATCGCCTTTCCACGACATTTTGGAAAAAAAGAAGCGTTATGCTTATCTTGTAGTTTGTGAACGTAGGAAATTCAGAAACCGATGCAAGGGATAGCATAGTGGTTCTCACGCATATAGCGTGGGTCACTATTGTTACATCTGCATCAAAGGTTTCCTACGACCTACAAACTAAGACGTGGCATAGTTGGCTCACGTTTTCTTTAATTAATCTCTCCACCGAGTCAGTGGAATAATTGGCTATAGGTTATGAATAAACTGATTCTTACCTCCTTGATTGGCACAGCCCTTTTGATAACGGCGTGCAGTGATGACAACACAGTTTTCAACGAACCAACCCCGATAAGGGCTTATGAGACGGATGTCGAAGTCCTTTCGCAGTTTGTCGAGGTGAACAGTAGCACAGGGCTATTCTCCATCAATCCTGACAGGAAGGTTACGGCAACCGACTACGTTGTCAACCGCTCACGGGAACAACTGCTGGAGGTCAGCTCCATAAACCGGGTTCGGTTTGAGCGCGAAATGGAGCAGGCGAACAATCTTATAGAAGCATATAGAAATGCCGAGAATGTCAGTGTGATATACACAACCCGGACATCGGGATTGGTACGGAACAATGGCGGAGGGACAATGCGTCTGTCAAAAGTTCAGTCAGATAAGATGGGCGGAAAAACAGTGGCCCGGCTGTCGGTGTCAGGCGATGGTATTTGCCGAACTGGCTTTTTCTCTATGGAAAATGACAAACGACTTACTGTAAGTTCCGGTAATACATCCACGTTTTATGTATCACAAATCTCTTTTGTGACATCTGACAAAGCTAACAAGGGTACAATCCTTATAGTCGGATTAGGTATGAATACACTGCCATACAATTATTCTATGGAATTGCCGGAGGCTGATGGTGAATATCTTAACATTCAGGGCAAGTCCCTAATTGGAAACGGCACTGTGACAATAGGAATATCCGAATGAAACATATACAGCTTCTCATAATCATATTATCCTGTGTGCTTCTTGCCTCGTGTGAGGAACGCACAGGTTATTATGACGCTGACCAGAAATAGATAATCAATCTCCTTACCGGCGTAGAGTGGAAACAGACATACGAATATCGACCTGATTTCGAGCCAACTGAGTATAGAGAGGAAGGCCGGATCTATAAGTTCAACGTCAACGGTACCGGCTCATATAAATGGGCAAATTGGAACGACGAGACAATCAAGGGCGATCCGGTTTATTTCCGTTGGACTTTCACTACTGATAATTTCACTGTCATATATATTGACAAGTCAGAACAGTTTTGTCTAATAGACAAGCTCACACCCTCGGAATTATCCGTAACAAGTGCTTTTCAAGACCCTGTGCTTTATCCAAATACCGATAAAATTGTTTGTCGATTCACACCTCTAAGGTAACGTTAGTTTAAATTGTCTCGATTCATAACATATCTACTTTGTCTATTTGTTACAGCAATAGCCGTGGCGCAGGTCAATGTGTCGGGTACTGTGGTTGACAAGGATAGCAATGAGCCATTGACCGGGGCGTCTGTCATAGTAAAGGGCGCGGATGGCAAGATAAAGAAATATGCCACGTCGAAAGGCGATGGTGGCTTTGCTATGTCGTTGCCGTCGGTTGCCGGTTGTCGGTTGGAGGTGTCGATGATGAGCTTCGCCAAGCAATCGATACCGCTCGATAGCGTTTCTTTTCCGATAACCGTTCAGCTTGAACCGGGAACTACACTGCTTAAAGAGGTTACGGTCAAGGCTGACCGCATACATGAGCAGGGTGATACTATCACATATAATGTAGGAAGCTTCGCCCAGCAGCAGGACCGCTCAATCGGTGATGTGCTCAAACGTATGCCGGGAATCAACGTGGAGCAATCCGGCAAGATACAGTACCAGGGAGAGGACATCAACAAATTCTATATCGAAGGCTCCGACCTCCTCGGCGGCAAATACGGCATAGCAACAAACGGCATAAGCCATGAGGATGTGGGCGCGGTCGAGGTGATGGAGAACCATCAGCCGATGCAGGTGCTGTCGGGCATATCTTTCTCAGACAAGGCGGCTATCAACCTCAAACTGAAAAACAAGGCAAAGGCAACGTGGAGTTTCCACGGCGATGCCGGAGGCGGCTACTCATGGCAGCCCGACGGTGCGATATGGGATGGTGAACTGTTCGCTATGGCGGTGATGCCAAATTTTCAGAACATAACCACATTCAAGACCAACAACATCGGCGAAGACCTGTCGGCACAGGCCACGGACTTTTTCGCTTCCCGCCGTGGAACTGACCTGAGCCGATATGTCGGTGTGTCGCTCCCCGGAGTACCTAATCTCAGCCGTAAACGCACACTGTTCAATCGCTCGGCACTTGTTTCGACCAATGCCCTTTGGAAACTCGGACGCGGAGAGTTCAAGACACAGATTGACTACTCATTCAACCGTATCACGGCAGAGGCGGCAAACGTAACGACCTACTTTCTCAACGATGGCAACCGTGTCGTTACTGAAGACCGCAACGGCGTTGACCGCTCACACTCGCTGTCGGGCAAATTTATCTATGAACTGAACCAGAAGACTGCATTCATCAACAACACCCTGAAAACCAATATCGACTGGGATGATGTGCGCCTGGGCGTCACCGGTTCACTGTCCAACAACCAGACGGCATCGCTTCCCGCCTACTATGTCGGCAATGATTTCAAGCTTATAAAGAGATTCAACGGCAAGCACCTCGTCACTTTCATAAGCAAAAACGAATGGGAGTCACTGCCGCAGACGCTTTCCGTGTCGATAAATGACGGATTTATGCGTCAGCAGGTCAAAGACCATGCTTTCTATACCAACGAGAGTGCCGCATACGCTTTCTCCGTCAAGGGTATCACAATCAGTCTTGAAGGAGGTGTCAAAGGATATGTCAGAACTATGAGGTCAGAGTTACCGGACATGCCGGAGGAAATACCGGGCGAGACAACGAATGTGCTGAACACAAACTATTTCACGGTTTATGCTACCCCGAAATTCGAGTATTGGGTGAGACGTGTCAACTTCACTCTAAATGCTCCCGTCAGCTTTGCCCATTATACCTTTGACAAGGCTCTTGCCAACCGTAGCGAGGTTTATTTCTCGCCGTCATTGAGCATGAACTGGAAACCCAATAACCGCTTTGAGATGAGCGTGAGCGGTGGCACCGGACGTTCGCCGATGGATCTCAACATGATTCAGCCCGGATATGTGATGACAAACTACCGCTCGTTCCGTCGAGGTATCGATGACTTCTATAATTCGTCCTCCCAACGGGTATCCGGCAGACTATCCTACAAACACACCCGTCGCGGAATATTCGCAAACGCTATGGTGATGCAGTCATGGAGTCACAGACCCTACACTTTGGCACAGCAGCTTTATGGCGACTATGTGGTTTATTCCTACACCGATGCCGAAAGCGACGGACAGATGCTGATGGCAAGCGGCAACATAGGCAAGACACTTGACTTCATGCGAGGTAGCGCAAACATCAACGGTTCGTTCAGCCGCAATGAATCGCATCTGATTTCAGAGAATACCAATGTCAACTCGGTCGGCACTTCGTGGTCGGTAGGCGCAAAAATCAACGGAGCGCCGCTGCGCTGGTTCAGTTTCGACTACCGTTTCGAGTGGGCATCGAGCCGTATGTCCATGAACGGCACAAATGCCTCGTGGCTCGGAAATATGGAGAACGAGCTTCTGCTCAACATTATGCCCCACCGCAAATGGGAATGGCACATAAGCGGCGAACACTACCGCAACGAACTGACTGCTGATCAGTTCAAAAACGTGTTCCTTCTCGACACCAAGGTGATCTTCAAGCTCAACAAGCGACTTGAGCTGTCCGCCTCGTTGAGCAACATCTTCAATCAGCGCACATACAACTACACAACATACAATCAGCTCACCTCCTTCGAGAGCCAACGCTGGCTCCGAGGCCGCGAGCTGTTAATCTCAATATCTCTCAGAAAATGAACAAACTACTCACCTCAATCTTCATGTGCTTAGTGGCTATATCTGCAATGGCACAGAACAAAGCTGAAATCATTGTCAGCTATGATTCATCGTTCCCCAACAAATTCGGTAAAATCAACACCGGCAAAATGTCGCTTTTGGCTTCTACAACGGAAGCTAAGTATTTCAACGACCTAAGCCTTTGGGTGGATTCGTTGAAATCGACACCGGAGGGGAAGGCTCAATACATGGAGATAATCAAAAAGGCGTGTATGACTGTCGAGCCTGACGGTTCAGTCTCGTTTGACATGAGAAAAGGTCCAACCAAACCTACTAACAGCTATGTTTTCACTGACCTCGCACAGGACTGTCTGACGCATTACAATAAATTTGGTGAAGATAACGGATATTACACCGAGCCGCTTTCCGAAATGCAATGGACAATAGTGGAAGATTCTACCGCAACAGTCCTCGGTTACGAATGTATCATGGCTGAAAGCGATTATCATGGCCGCCATTGGAAAGCATGGTTTGCAACGGAACTGCCGATGCCATTCGGTCTGTGGAAACTTCACGGACTGCCCGGTCTAATCCTTAAAGCCGAAGCCAATGGTGGCTTCTCGTTTGTAGCTACGGGACTTGAACGTACCGACCGCATTATGACACCTATGTATATGCAAGGCGATTATTCGAAGGTTGACCGCAAGGAAGCTCTGAAAAATGCCGAATATTTTGCCAATAATGAAGAGAGCATTATGAATGCCCAAGGTCAGAATGTGAAAATATACTCCACCGACGACCAAGGCAACAAAATCGAGACCCCTAAATATGACGGCCTTAAACACAACATCGAACCTGACTACAAAATGAAATGAAAAAGATACTTACATCAATCATCGTGTGTTTTGTGGCGATAGCCGTGAGCGCGCAACAGAAGGCTGACATTGAAGTCAGTTATTCAGAAATCTCTTTCTATGAGAACGGTGTGGAAAGAGGCAACAAATATCATCTTCTTGCAAATGCAGGGCAGTCAAAAATTTTTAATCCACGTTCCGAAGAGATAGATTCGCTGACATCAACCCCCGAAGGACTTGCCAACTTCAAAAAGACGCAGGAGGCAGCGTTGCAAGCCATGATAGCGCAAGGCGGTATAGACGTAAATAAACTGCCTCGTAAAAAAGAGACTTTATATGTAGTGAAGTCAGCGGCAGATTCCACTATCACTGTCTATGATGTGATAGGCACTGACGAGCCTGTGTATTACACAGAACCCTACTCGGAAATGGTTTGGGAAATCGGCGACAGCACCAAGACCATACTCGATTACGAGTGCATACAGGCTGAAACTGATTATCATGGCCGTCATTGGACTGCATGGTTCACCCCCGAGATCCCTATTCAGGATGGACCATGGAAATTCCATGGACTCCCCGGCCTGATACTTGAGGCAAGAACTGGCGAAGGTAGGTATGGTTATGTCGCTGATGGGATTGAGAGATCCGACAAGATAATAAACGGAATATATGGAGCCGACACGTATGAGAAACGAGACCGAAAGGCAATATTACGGGCTATGAGAGCCATGCGCGACAATCCTATGGGGCATCTTAACGCCAAGGGAATTAAAGTGGAAATCTTACCGGAAACTTTGTCAAAGGAATCAAAGGGCGGAGATTTTATAGAAACGGATTATCGTTAATTTGATTGCTATGAGATTATTTTCTCTGATAATGCCTGCTATACTTGCAATAGTCTTTTCAATTGCCGTCAGCGCAAAAGAGCTGACAGTCATTCCGGAAATTGAAATGGTTGATGTGGAAGGTGGCACTTTCACAATGGGGCTTGATGAAAGCGAGGCTGAACACCTGTATGAGACCCCTAAACATGAGGTAATATTGTCCGATTTCCGTATAGGTAAATATGAAGTGACACAAGAATTGTGGGAAGCCTTTATGGGTGATAATCCGAGCATTTCCAAAGGAGATAAATTACCGGTAGAAAACATCTCATGGTATGACATACAGGTGTTCATAAAGAAACTCAACAAGCTGACAGGAAAAAAATATCGTCTGCCAACGGAAGCCGAATGGGAGTTTGCTGCAAGAGGTGGAAATAAGACCGCCGGATATTCTTTTATCGGTAGTGATAATCCAGACACTACGGCATGGAGTTCCTACAATTCATGGATGCAGCCGCATCCAGTTGGTACAAAAATGCCAAACGAACTTGGTATATATGATATGGGCGGAAATGTGTCTGAATGGGTGCAGGACTGGTACGGAAATTATTCAGAGAAAAACCAAAGGAATCCCCATGGAGCTAAGAAGTCAGACATAGGAAAGATATTCCGTGGAGGTAGTTGGAATGTCATTCCGGATTATAACAACCCCGGTTGTCGGTTTGTAAGCAATCCGAATTTCAAATCTCCGTATATAGGTTTTAGATTGGCAGAATGAATACAGCTGAAAAAGACAACGACAGGCAACCCCAGCAGTGATGTCGGGGTTGTCTTTTTCTATTTATCACTTGAAAATTTCGTCCACGCGGTTGACGGCATCGTCTTTCTTCTGGTCGATGATTTTCGCGTATATCTGCGTTGTGGCAATATTCTTGTGGCCCAGCAGCTTGCTTGTTGTGTATAGGTCAACATTAAGAGTAAGCATGAGGGTAGCGAAGGTATGGCGGCTCACATGAAAAGTGATTTCCTTCTTCACCCCGGCAGCTTTCGCCCAGTTGCCGAGTATTATGCTGACACGACTTGTGGTCGGCAGGCTGAAAACCTTGTCATCATCGGAGGCATCGCCGCGTTCCGGCAGCCACCGCATTGCCTGTGACGAAAGGGGAAGATAAATCGGAGTGTCGGTTTTCTTCATCACTACCGACACTCGCCACTGTTCGCCGTCCTTGTGAATCTGCCCCCACCGCAAGGCGCGGATGTCGCTTGTGCGGAGTCCGCAGTAACATGAGAAAAGGAACGCCCGCTTCACATGCTCGCGTGTCGGACAGTCGGTGGCAATCAGTCGTTTCAGCTCGTCAATCTCCAGATAGTTGCGCTGGCTCTCGACATGATACACGCGGTCGTTAGACGATATACGGTCAAAGGGATTTTCCCTGAGATAGTCGTTTCGGACAGCCCAGTTGAATGTCGCGCTTAGAGAAGCCGTGAGTGAAGCAATGGAGTTGATTGCAAGCGGTCTCTTCGTGCGGGATTTATAATCATTGCGCAGGAAATGGGTAAACGCTATGCAGTAGTCCTTGTCGGCCTGTTTCAAGGTCACACCGTCACCCCGGAACTGTATCAGTGCCTTTTTCAGTCCGCTGAAAGCCGACGACCCCATAGACTTGCCGTTGTCATCAATCCATTTCTTGTAGAGGTCTATAAGGTCAAGCAGCCTCATGCGTGAGTGGAGCATGGAGTTGGTGACACCTTTCTCGTTGTTGGTAAGCTGAATAATGCGGTCAGCCTTAACCTTGTTGGCAAGGGCAAGGTTATGTTCGTTCAACGCCCGGCTCGCAGGGTCAAGCTCCGGGACTATGTAGAGTTTCAGGAACTCGTATGTGCGTTTGCCGTCGCGGTATATGTCAAGATAAATCGACTTGTTGCCGTTCTTCAGTTCCTTGAAGCGGATTCTTACAGGCTCTTTCGCCTTGACTGTTTTCTTTGGTCGTGCCATATTCAGAGAGATTTAATCGAGTTGTAATGCTTTAAGTTTTTCATCCATCGGGGCAATCTTGCGCTCGGTCATGGCGAGATAGCCTTTGGCATTTTTCGATGCGATTCCCATGAGTGAGCAGAATGTGGCGACATCAGCACCGGTGGATAATATAAGATAGGCGAATGTGTTTCGCGCCAGAGTGAAGTTGAGCCGTTTCTCAATCCCGGACTTGTTCTGCCACAGTTTCAATATGTTGTTTATCTCGGTATCTTTCGGCAAGCCTTTGAATATTAGCCCCCGATGGTTCGATGTTTCGGGAAGCCAGCGCAAGGCGTTTGACGAAAGGGGAATGAATATCTTTCGGGATTGACACCAGACCGACATCCTGCCGTCGTTATCGTTCTTTATGTCTTTCCATTTCAGGTTGACAATATCGAGAGCCGTCAGCCCGGTAAAAATGGAGAATAGATAAGCCTGTTTCACCTGTGGACGGGATATAACAGGGCACTGGGTATCCATGAGTAACTTGATTTCGCCAACCGACAGATGTAATTTCTTTGGCCGCTCACGGGTTATGCGGTCATGGATTTTAACAAAGAAAAGAGGATTGCGCCTCATCAGCCCGTTCTCGACGGCGAGATTTAACGCCGCGCTGAAAAGATAGATGTACGCCCTCGCGGTTGTCATCTTGAGTTTGCCGTGGACGCTGTGGTACTCATTGCGCAGGAAATCCACAAGACCGTCGCAATATTCCACATCAACAGACGACAACAAGACATTCTCGCCTCGAAAAGCCACAACCGCCCGATACATCCCCATGATATTGCCCGCTGTGGATTTATCCCCTCGCTCCAATATCAAAGTATGATAATCCTTGATTACCTTTGCAAGAGGAATGTCTGGCATTGCAGCATCAATCTCGATGCCATTCTCTCCGGCTGTCAGTTCTTCAATGCGGCTACGCCTGATCTCTTCTGCCTTTCTCATAACCGCCTTGTTCCCGGCAGCGGTCTTACGGCTGGTCTCGGGTAACAGATACAGGCGCAGGCTCTCGCGGACGCGCTTTCCGTCCTTGTAGTAGTCAAGGTATATGGACTTGCGACCGCCGTCTATATCCTTGTATTTCAGGTTGATTCTTGATTTGGAGAGATTCATGCGACAGTTATTTGTTACTTATTAGTCATTTTACAGATACAAAATTACGAATTAATTTCATAAGTAACAAACAAGTTGCAATTAAAGTAACAAAATTATCCTCCTCGCGGAGAATAAAGGAATCACAAACTCAATGCGTATATTATTTATAGCATTGTATATCAATATACATATACTCCAATTCATTCTTATAAATTACACTATGTAGAGAATGTAAACAGTTTGGTTGAAAAGCTGGATATGAGCCTTCGCCTACATTATGAAGTTGGATTCCAGCTTCGCACGCTCCGCAAGGAAGGGTATGTCACCGTCGAGGATGTATATCTGCTGACGCTCCTCGCTGACAAGCGACACGCACCGACATACGGTGAATCCGCATATCAGGACACAGCCCGCGACGGTCGCCATGACCGTCATAAGCGCGAGCCGCGTTTTCTGTTCAAGTGATTTGATAAGCATATTTATAAGGTGTTGCGGTTAGTGTTATTTGACAAGTGCCTTCGCGCCTCTGACACCGAGGCCGACGGTGGTGCCGACAGCCGATCCTACTGCGGAACCGGCCATAGTAGCCGCGCCCATAGCCACCGACCCTGCCGGGGATGCCGCGCCGCTGCTTATGCCACCGGGAATGAGCCATGAGGCAACCTCCGGAACAAAGCGGATTATATACGCTCCCACGAGCATACCCATCGCGTACATACAGTTGGAGCCTATGCCCTGCAATCCGAGCGCGCCTATCTGCTCCCACGAGTTGACC
>Ga0137298_11121_pt1 | contig 16215 bp, 18 predicted proteins | sample RamsorincwithD2O_2_FD_97182 | JGI IMG/M metagenome (GOLD analysis project Ga0137298, IMG submission 97182) | Mouse cecal microbial communities from Vienna, Austria - Glucosamine amended with D2O | ecosystem: Host-associated > Mammals > Digestive system > Large intestine > Cecum | place: Austria...
CAAGCCAACATCGGCATGGTGATAGCGATAATGGGCTCCGGTGTTGTCTTCCATTTTTACATGGTGTTCTTTGGCCGTTTTCGCAAGATGTTGGTAAGTCGGGACGAGATCGTAGCCCGGATCGTAATTGTACATTTTGATCACGTCCGGATGACCGATTTGTGTAAACAAATCCGATTCAATCGCCGCTTGCAGTCGCTCGAAGTAACGACGGTAAATCGTGGACGGATCCTGTTTTTCCCAAAGAAGTTCTTTGGAGAACGCATCCATATCATATAAGAGACCGTCAATGGAATGCACGCTTCCAACGAGAAAATCGTACGGATAGGAGGATAAGGCACGACGAAGAAACTCTTCATTTTCCGGGCTGTAGCATACTTCCAAACCAAATTTGACCGTAATCGGAAAGTCTTCCTTTTTCATTTCCTCAATCAAGGCTTGATACTCTCGAATGGAGTTAACTTGTTTTTTTTCGAACCATTGCTTTTGGACGTCGGCACTTTGGCAGACGCCTCGATACATGTCGCGAAATTCGAAAAAGCGATGGGTATGATCTAAAATATGTAATGTTGTGATTCCCTGTTTTTGCGCACTTCGAACAAATTCCCAAACATATTCTTTTGTGAGCGGACCGTTTTCTAAATGAACATGGCCGTCTATATTATTTTTCATACACTTCCACACGATGGACGCCACTGATTTTTTTCATTTTCTCAATCGACTCTTTCGAGGCTTTGTGATCGAGATCCAAAATCGTATAGGCGATTTCTTTTTTTGACTTATTCAGCAAATTCTCAATGTTCGCATCCTCCTGCGCCAGGCAGTCTGTAATTTGCGAAATCATTTTCGGCTTGTTGTCGTGCATCACGCAAATCCGGTAGCTGCCGCTAAAAGGTGCCGACGCGTTTGGCATGTTGACCGAGTTGATAATGTTGCCGTTCATGAGATATTCCATTACTTCATCCGCCGCTTTGATCGCGCAGTTTTCTTCCGATTCGTCGGTGCTGGCACCAAGATGCGGAATCGGGACTACGTTTGGATGGCTGGCCAAAAGCGGCGAAGGGAAGTCGGTCACGTAGACAGCGACCTTTCCGCTATTGAGCGCTTCCAGCATATCTTCATCGTTGGCAAGACCGCCTCTGGCAAAGTTCAAAATCTTCACGCCATCTTTCATGAGAGCCAACGTGTCTTTGTTTATGGTGTTCTTCGTCGAATCCATCAAAGGCAGATGAAGCGTGATGTAATCGGCCGTGGAGAACAATTCTTTTTCATCCTTCACATGGTTGACCCATCGCGACATGCTCCACGCGTTGTCGACAGAAATATATGGATCGTATCCTTCGACTTGCATCCCGAAACGAAGAGCCAGATTGGCGACTTGAATACCAATCGCGCCAAGGCCCACAACGCCGAGCGTTTTTCCGGTAATCTCGTTGCCGGCATATTTTTTCTTTTGTTTTTCCACATCTTTCGCCAAATTGTCGTTGTCGGCTTGCGTCTTGCACCATTCAATGCCGTGGTAAATATCGCGGCTAGCCAGAAGCAAGCCGGCAAAAACGAGCTCTTTTACGGCGTTGGAGTTGGCTCCGGGCGTGTTGAATACGACGATTCCTCGTTGGGTGCACGCATCCAAGTCGATGTTGTTCACACCCGCACCGGCTCGTGCGATCGCTTTTAGCGTATCTTTATAGTCCAAGTCGTGCAGGTTGGCGGAACGGACGATAATCGCGTCTTCCGCCTCGACATCCGTTCCGACTTCAAACTGGTCGTTAAAACGATCCAGTCCTTTTTGAGCGATATTGTTGTAAAGTTTAATTTTATACATAGCTTTTTATCCCTTCGTATTTTCGCTTTCGAATTTTTTCATAAAATCAACGAGCGCTTCCACGCCTTCGACAGGCATCGCGTTGTAAATGCTGGCGCGCATACCGCCGACGCTGCGGTGACCTTTGATATTGACAAAACCCGCTTCTTTGGCTTCTTTCACAAATTTCGCATCCAGATCCTTATCGCCGGTGACAAACGGGACGTTCATATACGAGCGGTCTTCTTTGGCGACAGGATTGGAGTACAACGTGGACTGGTCGATGTAATCGTAAAGCAAAGCCGCTTTTTGATGGTTGATTTTTTCCATCGCCTCCAAACCGCCGATTTGCTCTTCCAGCCATTCAAAGACAAGCCCGCACACGTAAATGCCGTAAGTTGGCGGCGTATTGTACATGGAGTTGTTGTCCGCGTAGGTTTTATAGTTGAGCATGCTTGGCAGCGCTTCGTTTTCCGTCAGCAAGTCTTTTCGAATGATGACCAAAGTCACGCCAGCCGGCCCGATGTTTTTTTGCGCGCCGGCAAAAATCAAATCGTACTGGCTGACATCGACAGGCTCGCTCAAAATGCAGCTCGACATATCCGCCACCAAAAGCTTTCCGTCATGCGGAGGCAGCGTTTTATATTTTGTGCCGTAGATCGTGTTGTTTTCGCAAATGTAAACGTAATCGCTGTCCGGACTCAAATCCTCTTGCTTGATTTTTGGGATGTACGTAAAATTATCTTCCGCGCTGGAGGCGACAACATGGGTATCGCCGAGCTTTTTATGTTCGGCAATCGCTTTTTTTGTCCATTGGCCTGTATTGATAATGTCCGCGCTGTGCTTCAATAAATTCATAGGAACCATTGAAAACTGCAAAGAAGCCCCGCCTTGCAAAAACAAGATTTCGTAATCTTCAGGAATGTCCATTAAACGACGCAGCCTATCTTTCGCCGTATTCAAAATGTTTTCGAATTCACTGGATCGGTGGGACATCTCCATTACGCTCATCCCGCTTGAGTGAGCATCCAGCATTTCCTGGCTGGCCTTGTTTAAGACCCACTCAGGTAAACAGGCCGGGCCTGCACTGAAATTGTAAACACGTGTCATATTTTTTCACCTTGGTGAACTGTATCCACCTTTCCTTTCATAATATTAATCATTATACGATTCTTTCGAGAGATTGCAAGGGGATTCGTTCAAAAAATATAGGCAAATGTTTCTTGTCAATAAACAATCGTGGGAGAAAATGGTGAAAATTTAAGAAAATGGAATATTTTTGTTTCAATTCATTTCAAAGGATTTTCAGGGTTGCATCGCGTTTGCTTCCTCTTTCTGTTTCCCATATGATGGGATTAGAAGAATATAAGAGTCAGCAGACTCGCATACAAGGAGGACAATCAAATGGCAGATTTTTTTAAAAAAGCAGCGGAAGACATTAAAGAAGGCTGGGAAGATTTGAAAGACGATGTAGAAAAGGAAGCGGCGAAAGTCAAAGCGGAACACGACGCCAAAGAAGCGGAACGCAATTTGAAAGACAGCGCTGAGAAAGCGAAAAAAGATTTGAAAAATGGCGTAGAAGACGCGAAAAATCAGGCGGCCGCTACACTCAATGTCGCAAAAGACAAAGCGGGCGACGCGATTCAAGCCGTCAAGGACAAAGTCAGCGAAGCAACGAAAAAATAAAGTGAAATAAAACAGAAAAAGCCGCAATGGCCGGATGTGAAACCGGACGCATCGCGGCTTTTTCGTTTCCAATGAAAAAAAGCCTTGTTTCCAAGGCTTGAATATCGAAAATCCTTTCATCAAGGACGTTATTTACTTTGGTGGAGGTGAGGAGAATCGAACTCCTGTCTAAGCAAGGCTCCACGATCCAACGTTTACAGCTTAGTCCATCTATATATCCTATGCGATCGGTGGACAGAACCAGCATAGGTTTTGATCTGCGTTTTTAGGAATAAGGAACAGATCCACACTTATTCCGATCTTCTTTGTTTGACACGTGATCCGCTATAAGAAAGCAAACTCGCGGATCCGGGCTGCAAGACAAACTTAGTCTAAATTAGGCAGCAAAAGCCATGCTTTGGTTTGCACCAAATACATTAGCAATTCTAGTTTTAGCGTTTAAAATTAAGTGGTTTTAACGTGTTCCTTCACGGCTGTGGTTGGATCCAAACACTTACTTATCGAATGCCAAAAACACCCCCGTTCCGGATATTATACAGAATTCGCTCCGGAGTGTCAATATTTATATTTCATCGCTTTTTCGATTTCCCGTTTGGCGTCTTTCGCTTTTTGAGATTCCCGCTTGTCGTGAAGGTTTTTTCCTTTTGCCAGCGCGATCTCCATCTTCGCTAAGCCATGGGCGATATACATCTTCACCGGCACGATGGTATAGCCTTTGATCTTGACCGCCTGAGCCAGTTTTAAAATCTCGTTTTTGTGCAGCAGAAGCCGGCGCTCTCTTGTTTCGTCGTGATTGAAGCGATTGCCAAACTCATACGGTGAGATGTGCATTTCCTTGATATACGCCTGCTGGTTGTGAAAGGAAATATAGCTGTCTTTCATTTGCACTTTGCCTTTGCGGATGCTTTTGATCTCGGTTCCTTTTAATTCGATGCCCGCCTCGTACCGGTCAAATAATTCATAGTCGTGCCGGGCTTTTTTGTTCTCGGCAATAGTCTTATAGGTACTCATATTCGCCTCCTGATGTTGTATGGGATAATTTTAACACATTTGGGCTTGATTTTTTTTTGATTTACGTTAAAATAATAACAGATGTGGGGTGTTAGCTCAGCTGGGAGAGCACCTGTTTTGCACGCAGGGGGTCAGGAGTTCGATCCTCCTACGCTCCACCATTTGAAAACAGATCGAACACATTCGGATGAAAGAGTGTGTTCGTTTTTTTTTGTTTAAAAATCCATTTTTTCGACTTGTTTTTCCATCTGCGCGGATCTTTTCGCGATTCGTGCTAAAATGAAAATGTAAAAAGTGGTTAACACATAGAACGATCTATGTGGGTCGAACGACAATTCAGAAGTGTTCCCCGTCAACGAAAGACGATAAAATGGGCAAGACGGATCAAAAATACGCGAGCGAAACGGTGTATGAAATCAAGGTAGAACGAACGCGGAATGACAAGTAAATGGCATGACGACCGGTAAAGCGTCAATCCAAAAGGACAGCAAAGAGATCCGATGCAGAAGGAACAAAGAGCGATGAAAATATGGTTTTGAAAAGTCGTTTGACAATAACAAAGAGGGCTTTCCGTGGTGAAAGCTCTTTCTTTTTAGACAAAAGATGGTAATATAGAGGAAATAAAGGAGAATATTCTATGTTGGAAATAGGAAGCCCGGCACCGGATTTTACTTTGAAAGATCAGGACGGAAACGAAATCAAACTATCGAATTTGCGAGGGAAAAAGGTCATTTTGTATTTTTATCCAAAAGACAATACAAGTGGCTGCACGAAGCAGGCGTGCGCGTACATGGATTTGTATCCGCAGTTTACCCAAAAAGACGCAATCGTGCTCGGCGTTTCAAAAGACAGCGTGAGCTCGCATAAAAAATTTCAGGAAAAATACGGTTTTCCGTTCCCGCTGCTGTCGGATCCGGATCACGAAGTGATCGAAGCCTATGACGTATGGAAGGAAAAGTCCATGTACGGAAAAAAGTATATGGGCGTCGTTCGCAGCACGTATTTGATTGATGAAAATGGAATCATCGAAAAAGCGTTTGAGAAAGTGAAACCGGGCGAAGATCCGCAGCGCATGTTGAAAAGCATAGAATAAAAGGGAGTATGAATAAAATTATTACAATTTCCAGAGAATTTGGAAGCGGAGGCCGTGAAATTGGAAAGCGGCTGGCCGACGAACTCGGATTCGCTTATTACGATCAGGAAATTATCAAAGAAATCTGCAAGGAAACGGGAATGCACGAAGGGTATGTCGAAGGGGTGGCGGAAAAAGCCATTTCGCTCATTTCCACGCAATTTGGACATACGTTTTACAATCAGCAGCAAATCGACGTTTTAGTGTCCCAGCAAAAGATCATTCAAGAGCTGGCATCCAAAGGAAACTGTGTCGTTGTCGGCCATGGCTGCGCGGAAATCCTGGCGGAACGCAATCCGTTCAGCATCTTCGTCTACGCCGATATGGAAGCGAAAATCAAACGTTGCCGGGCCAAAGGGCCGGAAGAGGAAAAACTCACGGAGAAAGAACTTGTCCGGAAAATCAAAGATGTGGATAAGAACCGGAAAAAAATTCATGAAATGATCGCGCCGACCCGCTGGGGCGAGAAGGAAAACTACGATTTATGCGTCAACACGACAAACGTTGAAATCAAAAAAGTGATTCCTGGTCTGGCGATGTACGCGATGGAATATTTTGGAAACGAGTAAAAAGAACGAAGAGGATGGCATTGCGCGCCATCTTCTTTTTTTATCGGAGGAAAAGAGAAGGGAATCCGGAAGCGGGCGCCTGCACAAAAAAAGCAGGAAAGCCTGCTTTTAGAAGTTAATAGTTCGAGGACAAGTTTCCAATGTAGCGGGAACTTCCAAAACCAAGGATCAACGTGAATAAGAACGGGAAGAAATACAAGCCCAGAGCGAACCAGATCCCGTGTCCGAACGCTAGCGACACTTTGAACGCCAGATTACATAAAATCAAGAGCTGGATAAAACCGATGATCCAGGCGGCGTAATACATGAAACCGTTGACGCTGTTGGCGTTTGAACCCATGAAAAAGGAAATGACAGTCAATCCAAGCCAAACCCAGAAATACATGGTCTGCCACGAGAACTTGAATACGATATAAAGATTGTACACCGGAATCAAAGCTTTCCATCCGCTTTCGCCGGCTTTTTGAAACATTTTCCAGCTGCCGATCACGACAAAAACGTACCAGACGAGACCGATGATGGAATATGTGGTTGAAAAAAACATAATACTACCTCCTTTCTTCAATATACGTGGATGTGGTTTGGCCCGTCCAATTATTTGCATAAAAGTAAGGAAGGAAAACGAGAAAACTACACTTCTTTACAGCTGAATTTCCAAGCCCATTATGGTATAGTAAAACTAATGAAATCTATAGCCTGATGGAGGTTGAAGTATGGTAAAAAGAATAGGCATTTTAACTTCTGGCGGCGATTCGCCAGGGATGAATGCGGCGATCCGCGCAGTGACGCGCGTTGGATTGAACGCAGGTCTTGAAGTGTTTGGAATCTACAACGGGTACAAGGGGATGGTCGAGGGATATATCGAACCGTTGACCCGCGAGGATGTCAGCGAGATCGTCAATCGGGGAGGGACGATTCTCGGGTCTGCAAGACTTCCGGAGTTCAAAGATCTCGAAGTTCGTCAAAAAGCGATTCGGCAGCTTGAAAAAAGAGGAATCGAAGCGGTTGTCGTCATCGGCGGGGATGGTTCCTATCGCGGGGCGCTTTCTTTGACGGAAATGGGAATCAACTGCATCGGTTTGCCGGGTACGATCGACAACGACATCAACTGCACCGATTTTACGATTGGATTCCAGACCGCGCTGGAAACGGTGGTCGACGCGGTCGATAAACTGCGGGACACATCCAACTCCCACCATCGCTGCTCGATCGTGGAAGTCATGGGAAACCGCTGCGGGGATCTGGCGTTGTGGGCCGGCATCGCCTGCGGAGCGGAAATCGTCGTAACGAGCGAAACCGGATTTGACGAAAACGAGATTTTGGATCGTTTGCGGGATCTGGACTTGATCCGAAAGAAGAAACACGCGATTATCGTCATCAGTGAAAAAATCACCGATGTGCATCAACTTGCCAAGAAAATCAGTCTAAATACTGGTTTTTCCGGACGTGCCACGGTGTTGGGCCATATTCAACGTGGCGGTTCGCCTTGTCCGTTTGATCGTATGCTCGCCTCCCAAATGGGAGAAAAAGCCGTTGATTTGCTTATGCAGGGTATCGGTGGACAGTGCGTCGCGATCCACGACAACAAAATCGTATCCTACCCAATCGAAAAAGCGTTGTGTATGCCGGCAGAGTCAAGAAAACCATTGACAAATCTGTTTGAACGATTAGGATAGAATAGGCTTAAGTTTTTTAAGGAAGGAACTATTTGAGGAAAGGAACAGTATGGAAAAAAAGACAAAAATTGTTTGTACGATCGGGCCGGTTAGTGAAAATAAGGAAACACTCACGAAACTGGTCAAAGAAGGCATGAATATCGCCCGATTGAACTTCTCGCATGGAAGCTACGAAGAGCACGGGGAACGAATCAATCTGATTCGCGAAGTATCGCAGGAAACGAAAAAGCCAATCGGTATTTTATTGGATACCAAAGGGCCGGAAATTCGTCTGGGCGACTTTGAGAACGGCGGCGTCGATTTCGCGGAAGGCGACGAGGTGACAATCGTCAAAGAGGAAGTACTCGGAAACCACGACCGGTTCACTTTGCGTTGTCCGGAAGTGTTCAACGATGTGAAAAAAGGCGACTACATCTTGATGGATGACGGAAAGATGCGCGTCGATATCACGGATGTGGAACCGGGAAGCGTTATTAAAGGCGTTGTTGCGAACCCTCACTTTTTGAAGAGCCGCAAAGGATGCAACCTGCCGGGAATCATTTTGAGTATGCCATTCGTATCCGCGAAAGACGAGGCGGATATCCGGTTCGGCGCGAAAAACGATGTCGACTACATCGCCGCAAGTTTCGTGCGCCGTCGTGAAGACGTGCTGGCGATCCGGAAAATTTTGATCGACGAAAACAAAGACAATATCCAGATCATTCCGAAGATTGAAAACCAGGAAGGTTTCGATAATTTGCGAGACATCCTTGAAGTCAGCGATGGCGTTATGGTCGCCCGTGGCGATCTTGGCGTCAACGTTTCGCTCGAATATGTTCCAATCTATCAAAAACAAATGATCAAGATTGCCAACGAAATGGGGAAACCGGTAATTACCGCGACCCACATGTTGGAAAGTATGCAGGAAAACCCGCGCCCGACCCGCGCGGAAGCCAGCGACGTGGCCAACGCGATCATGGACGGAACGGACGCGATCATGTGTTCGGGAGAAACAGCCGCCGGCCACTATCCGGTGGAAGCCGTTCATACCATGACGAAGATCGCCAACGCGGTTGAGCCGATGATTCCTTACAAGGAACGCCTGAAACAAGGCATCAAGTCGAGCCGCCGCACGATGAACGACGCGATCGCGATTTCGGTAGCGGATACTTCGCTGGCCATCGACGTGAAATGCATCGTGGCCTTCACGCAAAGCGGAAACACCGCAAAGCGCCTGGCGAAATTCCGTCCGGAAGCGCCAATCGTTGCCGTATGCTTCGACGCAGTAACGGAGCGTTCTCTGCTTCCTGTATTTGGTGTATTCCCTTACGTTTCCGCGATCCAGAACTCGCAGGAAAACGATGTGCAGCTCGCGCGCAATATCGCCCAGGAATATGGATTCAACAAAGGGGACAACATCATCGTGGTCGCAGGTTATCCAGTAGGATCCGGCAGCACGAACATGATGAAAATCGTTCAAATCTAACGTTTTATTGGAAACAAAAAATTGGCCTCTCGCCTGAGGGGTCTTTTTTTGATACAATGAACAAAATGAAGTGAAGAAGAAATGAAGAAATATGTTGGGATTGATTTAGGCGGAACCAATGTCCGGGCCGCGCTCATCAACGCCGAAGGCGAAGTGCTGGCGCTCAACAAAAGCGCGTCCAATCCGGAAAAAGGAGCGGAACATGTCGTGAAGGTCATTGTCGATCTTGTCCGTTCGCTGCCAAATCAGGAGGAGGCAGAAGCAATCGGGATCGCGGTGCCCGGGTTGATCGACGTCGAGCAAGGAACGATCAAGGCGGCGAACAATTTGTCGAAGCTAGTCGATTATCCGCTGACGGAAAAGCTTTCCGGCGAACTGGACGGAAGACGAGTCGTGCTGGCCAATGATGGAAAGGCGGCCGCCATCGGAGAGGCGCTGGCCGGCGCAGGAAAAGGGAACGAAAGCGTGTATTACGTCACGATTTCCACAGGCATTGGCGGAGCCGCCGTCATCCAGGGAAAAGTGCTGATGGGGCGGCACGGATTCGCCGGCGAAGTGGGCAATATGATTGTCAACGAGCGCGATTCCCAATACGGAATCATGAACAAGGGCGCGGTAGAGAGCGGCGCGAGCGGAACGGCAGTGACACGCAAGGGAAAAGAGCGTATCGACGCTTCGATCCAGCACGCGGGCGAGGTGTTCGAGCGAGCCGCCCAGCACCATGAGGAAGCACTTAAAATCGTCGACGAGATGACGGACGACTTATCCAATTTGCTGTCGGCGATTTCGCTTGTCATAGACCCGGACGTGATCGTTTTAGGCGGCGGCGTCATGAAGGGCGCCGATGTATTCATGCCGGCTCTTCGGGAAAAATGGCGCAGCAAACTGTTCGAAGCGATGCGCGATGTGGAACTCGTTCCGGCGAAACTGGACGAGCCGGGCATCGTGGGCGCGGCCATGTACGCCATGACGTGGGAAGAAAAGTAAAATTCAAGTAGACCAATTTGGCATAATTGGTCTTTTTTTTGGTCTATACCGTTTTTTCTTTGAAAGCGGTACCATTCAGAGTGGCGTTTCTTTTCAGAATATGTTTTAATACGATTGAACGATATATTCCCTTAATTCTGCGTCATTTAAAATCTATTTTCGAAAAAATGTCAAAACTCGTTGACAAAGAGTGATGTAAGCGTTTTAATATTGGTATAGACCAAGTGAAAAGCTTGGAGAAAGGAAATACAATTCTATGAATGGTTTTTTGAACTGGATGGAAGAACACTTCATGCCGGCGGCCGCCAAGATCGGTAACCAAAAGCATCTTGTTGCGATCCGTGACGCCTTCATCGCGATCATGCCGATCACGATGGTAGGAAGTATCGCCGTACTCTTGAACGTATTCTTCCGAGATCTGCCGAACTCCTGGTGGGTGAGGGAAATTCTTTTGTGGCAACGATGACACCGCTGATCAACGTAAACGGAAACGTGTACTTTGGTTCGATCGTTATTTTATCGCTCGCCTTCGCGTTTGCGCTCGGTTATCAAATCGCGAAAACATATAATGTCAATCCAATCGCCGGCGGCGTTATCGCCTTCTCCGCGGTTGTCGTATGTATGAATCAAAGCGCAGTCTTCGATTTCACTTTGCCAGGTGTCGACGCAGCCAGCGTGGCCGCGCTCAACGATCTTGGTGTGGAAGCGGTCGCAAGCGGCGACGCAGTCAACATCAGCGTCAGCGGCTGGGGCTACATGGGTAGCGCCTATACCGGCGCGACCGGTTTGTTCACCGCGTTGATCGTCGGTCTGGCTTCTTCGATGATTTACGTGCAGCTCATGATCCACAAGATCACGATCAAAGTGCCGGAAAACGTACCGCCAGCTGTTGGTAACGCGTTCGCGGCCATCATTCCAGGATGCGTAGCGATTTACGTATTCGGTATCATCACGCAGATCTGTGTGGCGACAGCGGGCATGTATCCAAACGAGCTCATCCAGCAATGGATCCAGGCGCCGTTGATGGGTCTTTCGCAAAACATGTTCAGCGCGATCCTCGTATCGTTCCTCGTTCAGCTGCTGTGGTTCTTCGGTCTGCACGGTTCCAACGTTATGGCACCGTTCATCGAAGGTGTGTATACACCAGCGTTGCTGGAAAACCTCGCTTATTTCGAACAGCACCACACGACGGAAGGCATGCCTTACATTTGGACGCGTGGTTCGCTGGACGCTTACGCCCAGATGGGTGGTTCGGGTGTCACGCTTGGTTTGCTGATCGCGATCCTGTTCTTCTCGAAGCGTCAGGATGTGCGTGAGGTCGCAAAACTCGCCGCGCCAATGGGCGTGTTCAACATCAACGAGCCGGTTATCTTCGGTTTGCCAATCGTGTTGAACCCAATTTACTTCATTCCTTGGTTGCTTGTTCCGCCAGTATGTACGCTGATCGCTTACTTGTTCACAGCGGGTGGAATCATTCCTCCAGTGTACGTGCAAGTGCCTTGGGTTATGCCAGTTGGTATTTACGCCTTCCTGGCAACTGGCGGAAGTCTGATGGCAGGTTTAGTCGCGCTGATCAACCTGGGCGTGTCGTTCCTGATCTGGACACCGTTTGTATTGCTTGCCAACCGTCAACAGGAAGTTGAATAAAAAAGATAGACCAGCAAGAAAAGGAAGGTTGAACCTTCCTTTTTTCGCCTTTTAAAAGGAGGTTTAATGAAAAATAAACAGGAAAAGCAAGCCCCGAACAAATGGGGATCGTGGGAATTGTTCGTCATCGCGATCGGAACGCTCGTCATCGTGACCGCGCCCATGTACGACAAGCCGATCATCGTCGTGATCGAAGGCTTATCCATCGTGCTGATTGGCGTGTTGTGGATGCGTCTAAGCCGCAAAAAGCACGAGCTCGGTCAACGTCGCAAGCAGACGCCGCGCCAGTATAAAAAGACAAAATAAACAAAGAGGAAAAGAAGAGGAGAATTCATCATGAGAAGACTAGGGATTTCAATTTATCCGGAACACGCCACACTGGAGGAAAACAAGAAGTACATCGAACAGGCCGCCCGCTACGGCTTCAAGCGGATCTTTACGTGCCTGTTGTCGGTTGACAAGCCCAAAGAGGAAGTGAAAGCCGAATTCAAGGAACTGATCGACTACGCGCATGAAAAAGGCATGGAAGTCATTTTGGATGTGGCGCCGTACGTGTTCGAACGTCTGGGCATCACGTACGACGACTTGTCGTTCTTCGCCGATATCCACGCCGACGGTATCCGGCTTGACGAAGGCTTCGACGGCCACAAGGAAGCGCAAATGACGTACAACCCGGATCATTTGAAAATCGAGTTCAACGCCTCCGTCGACAACAAGTACATCGAAAACGTGCTCAGCTACAAGCCGAACACCGACTACGTGCTCACCTGCCACAATTTCTATCCGCAGCGGTATTCGGGGCTGGGCTACAAGATGTTCGAGGAAACATCCAAGCGCATTCGTCAGCACAATTTGCCGATTGCCGCGTTCGTTTCCAGCCAGCAGCCCAATACATTCGGTCCATGGAACGTGTACGAAGGACTTTGCACGCTGGAAATGCACCGCGATCTGCCAATCGACTTGCAGGCCCGCCACTTGTTCGCGACCGGACTGGTGGACGATGTGATCATCGCCAACTGTTTCGCCTCCGAAGAGGAAATGAAGGCCCTTTCGGAAATCGAACCGGGCAAGCTGACATTCCGCATCGAGCTGGAAGGCGAGCCAAACGAGGCCGAAGAAAAGATTTTGTTCGAGCATCCGCATTTTGCCCGCGGCGATATGAACGACTACGCGGCCCGCAGCACCATGCCGCGCATCACGTACAAAGACGCGTCCATTCCTGCACGCAACACCCGGGATTTAAAGCGGGGGGATATCGTGATCGTCAATGAAAACTACGACCGGTATAAAGGGGAGCTTCATGTCGTCTTGAAAGATATGCCAAATGATGGTAAAAAGAATGTTGTGGCCCATTTACCGGAAGAGGAACTCATTCTTCTTGACTACTTGGATGCCTGGAAGACATTCGCGTTCAAGAAATAAGGAAAATGGGCAAGAAAGGAACTGCTTATGAGCCGACCGTTGTATCAACAAGTCAAATCGAAAATACTCCATAAGATCGCTTCTCTTTCTGCCAATTCTTCGATTCCCTCCGAGCGGGCTTTATCGCTGGAGTTTGAAGTGTCGCGGATGACTGTTCGAAAAGCCATTGACGAACTCGTCGACGAAGGCATCTTGTATCGGGACAAGACACGCGGAACGTTTGTGTCGAACAAAGAGCTTGTACGTAAAAACACGATCGACGACGAGAAGGAAAATGAAACTTGTCATTTGCTGTATATGACCCACCGGACATTTGAGGAAATCGCGCCGATTTTAAATGTGCCGATTTACGAAGATATCATGCGAATCGTGGGAAGCCGGCAGCGCGCCGGCGAAATCGCGAACATCGACGAGATTTATATGACTTCCGCGTATTATCGCCGGGAAGTGGAAGACATAGAGGAAGTTTTTGAGCTAATCGAACGCAAAAAGGATTTCCGCATCACCAAAACGTTTATTCCGATGCTGATTCCGGTCCAGTTTGTCAATATCATGAACATTCCGATGGATGCGCCCATCATTATGGTGAAATCCATTTACCGCTCCTTTAGCGGGGAAACGATTTTGATGCGCAAGACCTATTACAATCCCTTCGTGGAAACGATCGAGATTTCCAATTAAACGATCTTGTGCTAAAATAAATGCAATTACGAAAAAAGAAATGGGAGGAAAATCCAAATGATCGAAGTGGATTTGGAACTGGAAGTCACACCGGAAGAACTGTTTGACGTCATCGTGCCATCGGTGCTGTACGACATCAAGGAAAGCACCGGGAAAAATGTTAAAGTCAACCAGCTTCATGACAACTATACATACAAGAAAAAGTTAAAATCAAAGCTGGGAAAGGAAGCGGGCGTAAAGGTGACGATCGCGAAGTTTGAATATCCGGTCGTGTACGAGGCCCGATTCGAATCGGCTTCCGGCAGCAACATGATGCGCTACGAAGTGGAGCGGCTCGAAAACGGAAACAGCGGCCTCGCTTACGTGGAGGATTTTGAGGGCGCCGGAAAAATGGCCTCGATGAATGGCTGGCTTGTCGGTTTGATTTACAACCACAAAGCGAAAAAGGACATCAAGAAACGGCTGCGCGCCATGGAGCGCTCGATTATTGAAAACCGGGCGATGGACGACGACACCTTTTTGGAAGCAGACGAAAACAATGAAAACGCGGAATGAAAATTCGGCGTTTTTTTTGGGCATCCAACACACAATTTTCCCAAAATTCGACTATGATGAAAACAAAGAAAAGAAGATGAAAAAGAAAATGAGTAAAACGAAAAGCCGATTGATCCACAACTTGTTTTTGATGCTGTCGCCATTTGGCAGCTCGATCTTGTTTGTGCTCATCAACAACCCGCAGACCGTCGTTGGAAACGGCCTGTCCATGCCGTTAAATGGAGAAAGCGCACCGCTGGTTTATTTGTTTTTTGGGGTATGTCTGATTTTCTGGGTAAAAGTGTATGAAAACAATCCACACCGAACAATCGGATGGGTTCTTGTCGTCAGTTTGACTGTTTTTTTTATCTTAGGGTGCGCGCATGTGTTTCCTGTCGAAAACACGCTGCCGCCAATTCTCATTTGGATTGGCAGCATTATTCCAACGATCTTGTTGTCCTAGGCGGAACCGCTCCGCCTTTTTTTTGCGCCAAACAAAAAAAGAAGGCCGCGATCCGACCTTCTTCCAAATTATTCCACCGCTTTTAGCGATTCCACCATTTTGATTTTCCGCAGCTTGAATTTCATGACAAAGTTGACCAGCAAAGCGAAAAAGATCGTCAGGAAAAACGCGATGGCGAACGATTGCGGCAAAATCGTGCGTCCAAACATAATATCGTCCATTTCCGCCAAATTCATAATGAGATGGTGCAGGCCAATGCCGATCCCAAGACCGGCCAAAGAGCCAATGACCGCCAAAATCAGGCTTTCCCGATTGACATAGGCGTTGACTTCCTTCTCGGTAAAGCCAAGCACCTTGATCGTCGCGATTTCGCGCATCCGCTCGGAAATGTTGACATTGCTCAAATTGTACAGCACGACAAACGCCAGCGCGGCCGCCGAGAGGACAAGGACGACAACGATCATTTGAATCGAGCCAATCATATCGAGGAAGTTTTTTTCCAGCGCGGAGTAAAAGGTGACACTCTTGACATCTTTCATTTCCATCAGCTCGTTTCCAAGCGTGGTTTGGGCCTGGTCGCTCGTGTCTTTCAGCTTCAGCAAATACGTCTGCGTCGGCTTCTCCGTCGTTTTCCATTGCTCGAATTCCGTTTGCGTGACGTACATTTGATGGCCGATATAGTTTTCGAACACCCCCAGCACCTTGGCGTGCAGCGTCTGGCCATCCAAGTCCTTGAACGTCAGCGTGTCGCCGGATGCCAGATCCATTTTTTGCGCCATCTTTTCAGAGATGTAAATTCCACCGTTTTGCAGCGTGATTTTTTCTTTTCCGCGCATCGTGCGCAAAGTGACAAATTCGTTAAAGCGCTTCAACTCGTCGTTCGGAATGATATGGATTGTACCGCTCATGTCTTTGTCTTCGATATGAAGCGTTACGTTGATGGACTCTTCCGCGAAGCCATCCTCCACATCCGGATTGGCGAGAATTTCTTTCAACGTGTCCGGCGACGCGCCGTCGAGCGTCACCGAGGCGTCCATATGGTCGATTTCCTCGTACTGCAAATGGACGATGTCGGAAATCGAGTCGTTGATTCCGAATCCCGCCACAAGCAGCGCCGAACAGCCCGCGATTCCAATCA
>Ga0137298_11134_pt1 | contig 16075 bp, 14 predicted proteins | sample RamsorincwithD2O_2_FD_97182 | JGI IMG/M metagenome (GOLD analysis project Ga0137298, IMG submission 97182) | Mouse cecal microbial communities from Vienna, Austria - Glucosamine amended with D2O | ecosystem: Host-associated > Mammals > Digestive system > Large intestine > Cecum | place: Austria...
CGAGCTTGCCAAGGTAGAGAACCTTCTTGTAAAAAAGGATGCCGAGATAGAGAGCCGAGACAAGGTTATCCGGCAGAAGGAGGATGAGATTTCCGGTAAGGAATCCGAGCTTGCGGAGAAGAACCGGGAGATAGTCCGTCAACAAAGAGAGCTGGAGGAGCTCAAGCCAAAAGTTGAAGAAGAGCGGAGCAAATTCGACACACTTTTCTCTGCCAACGAGTATCTGGAGGGTGTCGAGCTTTCAGCCGACAGACTGCTGGCATCGTATGACAGTAGGGAGAAGGAAGTGCTAAGGATAGAAAGGGAGGCGCTTGAACGCATCAACCAAGCCTCGATAAGTTTTCTTGCCAAGAAAGATGTCGAGAGGCTGGCGAAAGAGAATGCCGGACTCAAGCTGCTCGTGTCAGGCAAGGACAGCGAGATACAGAAGGAGAGGAATGAGACGGAGAAGGAACGGAAGGCAAGGGAGAAAGCCGAGGCCGACAAGAAGCAGTTGGAGAAGACGGTATCGGGTGTACATTCGGCTTTGGAGCGGAGACATCCCGAGGAGACAAGGCTCTTGCGTGAGCTTGTCACCATAGGGGTGTCTGACCCGAAGTGTCAGGACTACATATTGAATGGTGGGTCGGTGACGTTTGAACCGTATCCTTGGAAAGACCCCTCCAATGGGAAAAGGATTCCGGAGGAATATTGTCAGGAGGTCATAATCAAAAAGGAGGGAAATGGAAACGACTCTTTCATCTCCATGTGCGGAATGCGGATAGCCGACTTCTTCAAACAGATATGGGCTAAGGTTACGGAAGCTCTCGGTCTGAAGAAAAAACAGGAAGAAGAGCAGCGCAGGCAACAGAAGCCGGAGACTCCGAGGCGTGGCATGAAGTTATGATGTTGCCGGGAGGTTTGCCACATTAAACCTTCAGTGGGTAGATCTAATACCCCCTTCGCCTTACTTGGGATGGCTTGGTTGCCGAATCAGTTGTCTATATCAGTAAGCTGACAATTAGATATATAGAATATATAAATATTTATTTTATAATTTATTTATTGAAATATTGGAATACAGGTATATTGTTATATTGTATTATTCTTTTATTCTTTTATTGTCCTGCGGTAGTCAATGGCTTGGTAGAGTGTGGCGCGACTTATGCCTGTGGCTGTGGTTATCTCGGCTATGGTGTGCAGCTTTGAATCGTACATCTTCAGAGCGGTCTCAATCTTTCCAGAGGCTGCTTTCGGTCGGCCTCCTTTGCGCCCTCTGGCACGTGCCGCCTCAAGTCCGTTCTTGGTGCGCTGCCTTATGAGGTCTCTCTCGAACTGTGAGAGTCCGGCGAAGATTGTGAAGAGCAGGTTGCCCTGTGGTGTAGTGGTGTCAAGCCAAGTCTCACGGAGCGATTTTATCGAGGCTCCGGATTCATGCACCTTCTCGATGATGGAGAACAGTTCTTTGACGGATCTACCCAACCGGGTCAGTTCCGTTATAACCACTGTGTCCCCTTCCCTCAAAGCATCGAGCATCCGTTCCAGTTCCGGACGCTGCGTTTTGGCTCCCGATATTTTCTCGCTGTATATCCTCTCGCATCCGGCTTGTTGGAGACTGTCGCACTGCCCGTCAAGGTTCTGTACGGAGGTAGATACCCTTGCATATCCTATGGTCATGGTTGAAATAATTGGTCTCCGGTAACTTTGTCGTATATTTCGTCAGAATACATATTCCTCTTGACTCCGTTGGATGTTATAAGAGCTGGTGATATGAATTTTTTTGCGGGCATATATCGTCCTAACACGCTCATTTTGGTTTTAAAATTGTCATAGGCTTTTGAGGTCATTTCATATCCGTCTGGCGCATATTTCATTTCGCATACGCTGATCACATTGTCTGCCCTGTCGATAAGCAAGTCAATTTGGACACCGGGATGATAGTCGTTACCCTTGGTATGCCATGAGAAAATGTTAGCCATTATTCCGGATATTCCGAGAGCGACCTTTATCTGCCGGGTATGCAGTAGGCATACTCTTTCAAAGGACAATCCGCACCATGTGTTATAAGTGGGTGTTCTCATAAGCCTTACCCAGTATTCTTCATCGACAGCATGTGCAGCTTTTACAAACTTATAATAGAAGAGTGTGTAGCAGTCAACAAGTTGATATATGGCATCCCTAAGTCTCTTGTCTGTATGGCAATATTTTCTGACAAACCCACATTCTATCAGGTCTTCCAGTATGCCGCTCAGTTGTCCGTTGCTTTCTAATTTACTGTTCTTTATTATTTCGTCTCTTGTCAGTCCTGATTTTTTTCCGGCTAATGCTTCCACCACTTTCAGATATTTCTCCGGTCGGTTGAAAATTGTGGCATATATGAAGTTAAATTCATCTCGTAGCATACCGTTTTCTTTAAGGAAAAGATTATTGATGTTCTGCCCTATGCTTTTTGAGGCATCAAGTTTAGACCAATAGTATGGAACTCCGCCCATTACCATGTAGCCTTCCAATATCATATTTCTGTTGAAGCCAAGTCCATAAGACTTGACAAATTCTTCGCATTCCGCCAAGGAGAATTGGTTAAGTCTGATCCGATATGTCACACGGTTATATAGTCCACCCTTGTTTCGGAATATCTTGTTTATTATCCAAGATGTTGCGCTTCCACAGATTATGAGTAGAATGTCTTTTCTTGCTGAAGCCCATCCGTTCCAAAAATGCTCAAATGCAGGAATGAATCTGGAATTTGGGGCATCCATCCACGGAAGCTCATCAAGAAATATTATTTTTTTTTCTTGTCGGGACGCTATTATTAGGTCTTCGAGAAGATGGAAAGCCTCAAACCAGCTCTTGGGAGGTTTTGCCTCGGTTGACAAACCTTGTCTTATCAGGTTTTGGTAAAATTCTTCCAACTGTTCCTTGTTTGAAATGTTCCAGACTCCGGTATATTGGAATGTGAAACAATCCTTGAAGCATTCCCTGATAAGGAATGTTTTCCCAATTCTACGTCGGCCATAAACCGCTACGAACTCGGAATATTCAGAGGCATAGGCTCTTTTGAGCTGCCTGATTTCTTCTGCACGTCCTACTATCATGGTAGTTAAATTTTTGCAAAGGTACGAAAAATAATCGACATTTAGCCATAAGTGGTAAATTTTACCACTTATGGCTAAATGTCGATACTGTTAGGGGTTGATGAGCTTTGCTTGTTAGGCTGGAAAACGATTCATAGCTATAAGTGGAGAATTCAACCTACTTGTGGCTAAATGTCGTTCTCATAATGGATGTTCAGATGCGAAATACTGCTAAATTTACCACTGTTAAGATGGAAAAGACTGTGTATGGGGGAAATCTGAGTCCTGATGATTCTCTATTTATAGACCGACTTCTTGCCAAAAGAGGGTTAAAAACACCACTTTTGGCAAGAAGTCGATTTAGGGAGTCTCTAAAACCAAATTGCTCTCACGAAAAGAGAGCTTGATTTAGATATGGGTTTTGAGACGGATATTTCCTTGTTTGAGGCAGTCTGAAGCCCGGTAGCCGGACAATCTCAAAAACGGCCATTTTGCGAATACTATTTAGATTTTTTTTTGAGAATGGATTCAATAATCTTTGTTATTATAATTACTGTCATTAAGTAAGTGACAGTAATTATAATAGATTTAAACCAAGGAGTTTTTAAAACTTCTTCTATAATGCGAAATCCACAACTAATAGTAAATATACATGATAAAAATCGTATATTATATTGGATTGCAGGTCTTATTTTTAATAAGGGAGATATGATTAATAATAAAGAACATACTCCAACGAGAATGGTATTAATTATTATCATAGAAAACCGCCAGAAACGACGTTTATTGCGCTACTTACCACAGCACTTCTTACGATTTCTTTTGTTGCTGCTATTACAGCTCCTTGAGGACCAAACATAAGACCTGCTGCTGTTTTCCCCCAGAATTTCCAACATAAAAAACCACCTACTGCTCCAGCTAGGTCCGCTTTTACGACACCTTCTGCTGTAACTGCTCGTGTTGATATAGAAGGAAGATTATACATATAGCTAGAGAATGCTATAGCACTACAAGTCCATAATCCATTTTTGTCATCATCTGATAGATTTTGAGAATTATTTATGGCTATATTGATTTCTTCAAATTTATGAGCAATCTCGACACTATCGATTTCATTAGAATTGATTACATCCATCATTTCATCGATAAAAGGTTTGCATTGTGGTGGAATCTCTTGGAATATACTATCAGCTGTTTCACTCTCGCTTTTCCCACGAGTATTGTATGAATAATAGCATTCAATACCGATTTTTTTTGCAATTGAGAGAGACTTGTTTGAAAATTCATTCATTTGTGGAATAGGAGTGGTGACCCCAGAAAATCTATCTTCGATATATGCATAAGTAAACGAGCAAATGCTATCAAGAGTAACACAATCAGAAGATATAGCATCTAAGGCTTGATTGTGGATATTCCCGATATGTGACATGGGATTGACGAACTCAGATTTGAGTTCTGAGTTAATGACGGGAGAATCGTCATTTGAGCATGCTGTCATAAGTAAAAGACAGGATACGATAAGTGAAAAGGTTTTTATTAGATTCATGTTGAAACTGATTTATGGTTGTTTGTGTCTAACATTACGATTTTGTCGACTTCCATCGTATATCCACTGCAAAGATAATATGGGATTGTAATTTGAGAATTACACAAAAGGGTATTTCTTTGATTTTAAGTGATTTATACACTTTTGTGTAATAGGTTGATTTTATCCGATGAAATGCCGGAGAATTGATTCTCCGTTTGAGTAGGGGTAGGGTAATAGGCATACTGCGGCCAATAGAGCGATAAAGACGATTGCTATTATTGCTGTTCCCAATCGCACTAAAGATGGGGGTATTTCTCCGATGAGCTTACGGACTTTTTCAGAGCGAAGCTCTATCTTATCGTGGGTATTGCTTGAAGTTTCCATTTTTAGTTTCCGAGTTCAAGTTGGTTCTTAACGAGGTTGTAGTATGCGCCTTTCTTTTCTATGAGAGAAGCGTGGTTTCCGGTTTCAACAACCCTGCCTCCATCGAGTACTATTATCTGATCTGCGTTCTTGACAGTGGATAGTCGGTGTGCCACTACTACGACAGTACGCCCCTTGTAGAACTCATTAAGATTTTCTACGATAGCTCGTTCATTCTTGGCATCGAGGGCATTTGTCGCTTCATCGAGGAAGATAAAGTCCGGATTCTTATATACGGCACGAGCTATGAGTATGCGCTGCTTCTGCCCTTGGCTTAATCCAACACCATCTCTACCAATTAAGGTATTATATTTTAGTGGTAGCCCCATTATATAGTCGTGGATATTTGCAATTCTTGCAGCTTGTTCAAGTCTATCAACATCAATATCGCCGTCACCCACAGCTATGTTCCGTGCGATGGATTCCGAGAAGATAACTCCGTCTTGCATGACAACTCCGCAGTGACGACGCCACCATTTGAGGTCATACTCGTTGAGATTACGATTGGAAATCGAGATTTTGCCAGACATGACCTTATAATAACCAAGCATTAGTTTTATCAATGTTGTCTTTCCACTTCCTGAAGCACCTACAATGGCAGTTACTTTTCCTTCGGGGATACCGAATGAAATACCTTCCAGCGTTTTTTTCAAAGCGTGAGGATCATACTTGAAGTCGATGCTGTCAAGAGATATTGCTTTTTCTGAACCAAACGACTTAGCTTGATTTTCAGCTGTCTCCTCATTCTTCCCTTCGTGGATCTCATTTATACGTTCAAGCGAAATTTTCACATCCTGCAAGGAGTAGATGAAGGACATGAACTGCTCCACAGGGGAGTTGAGCTGTCCGATGATGTATTGGACGGCGAGCATGGCGCCCAATGTCATCTGACCGTTTATTACGGCTGTTGCAGCAAGAACGGTTATTATGATGTTTTTTACCTCATTAATGAATATAGAACCGGCCTCCTGTGTCTGTTGGAGTTTAAGAGATTTCATCTGCACAGCAAACAGGTCAGCCTGTGTATCTTCCCATTCCCAACTCCGGCGCTGTTCACAGTCCTGAAGTTTGATTTCCTGCATGGATGTTATGAACTGGTATGTGCGGTTTTGGTTTATAGCCTGCTGCTCGAACAGTTCATAATCCAAAACCTTTCTTTTCCGAAGGAAAGAGGTGATCCAGAGTCCGTAACAAAAACTTCCGGTTGCAAAGATTCCAAAAATAAGTGGGTTATATATGAATAGCACGATGCCGAATATCATGAAACTGAGGATGGAGAACACGATGTTCAGCACCTGTCCGGTAAGGAAGTTTTGGACACGAGTATGGTCTCCTATGCGTTGCAGCAGGTCTCCCATCAGCTTTGTGTCGAAAAAATACATCGGCAGTTTAAGCAGCTTTATGAAAAAGTCGCTGACAAGAGAGATGTTGATACGCATTGAGATGTGCAAAAGCAACCAGCGTCTGATAAAATCGGTGGAGGTTCGACCAATTACAATCATCAGCTCCCCCAGCATTATCAGCCAGATGAATCCAATGTCATTGTGATTGATTCCTATATCTACAATTGATTGGGTTAGGAATGGTAATATCAGCTGTAAAACACATCCTAATAACAACCCCAGTATTATCTGTATAAAATGTTTCTTGTATTCTTTTAGGTAAAGAGAAAGGAATTTTAATGAGCGAGATTCAGTGTAATTTATAACCTTATCCCTATTGAAATCTTTTGTCGGTAATAGCGATATTATGACACCATTCTCTTCGCCATCTATAATAGTACTTACCCAATGTTTGCGGAATTCTTCATGAGAATACGTGGATATTCCCTTCCCGGGATCAGAGATATAAAATTTTCTGCCGTTTTTAGAAACTTTAAATAGAATGACAAAATGATTTTGATTCCAATGCAGTATGACCGGATGGCATATAGATGACAATTCTTTATATGGGATAAAACGAGAGTCTGCTTTTAGCCCTAATTTTACTGCCGCTTCCTCTATTCCGTTGACAGATATGCCTGATATTGAAGACCTGCATATCTTGGAAATCTCGTTGAGATTTTTTTTTTGACCATGAAACATACAGATCATGGCCAAGCATGCACTTCCACACTGCATGGCATCGCTTTGTTTAATCCAGGGGAAAGATTTCATGATCTTTAATATTTATTTTCTCGATATGCAGGAAGTCTTCTGTTTTAAAGATTTGACATCTTCTGTGAATGCTTTTTTTTCTTGAAGATATTCTCTTTTTAGGTTTTCATATTCTTTATGAAGTTCCTCCCTCTCCTTGATAAGTTCCATGCGGTCTTTTTCAAGTTCATTTATTTCGTTGTCATTCTCAGTGCATGAAATACACACAACTAAAGCTGAGATGAAGAAGAATACTGCAATATTGCGCATAGTTTTATCTATTGTCTTTGGTTTCGTGATAATCCTGAATACCGTCCACTACGTTTACATCCACCTTCTTACCTCCGGAAAAGTTCCATGTCAGCGAGAATCCGACATATTGAACAGGGGTTGTGTATTTATACGATACCTTGTTGGATCCGGCTTGTCGGTCGAGTTTGCGGCGGTTGCCTAATGGGGTAAAGTCCAATGCAACTTGGAGATTATCGTCAAGAAATGTTTTATAGACTTGTCCACTTACATTATAAACTGCATGATAGGTACGGTCGAGAGTGCGATAGGTAGGCTCGAAATTGACATTGAGCATGCCACCCCATCCATGACCGAATCGGAAATTGTTATTGAAATAGAAATACTCCTTGAAACGGGTCTTGTTATAATGTATTCCGTCAATGATTGTGTTCTCGGGAGTGATTTCAATTCTCCCGGAAAGTTTGAAACGCCACCATTTTGCAGGTGATTCCATCCATTCCGCTCCAAAGCCCCAGACGCCTTGTCCATTGATATTCACAGGCTTTGTATAGAACACATCGGGCGTTTCTTCGCTACGGAATGTCTGCCAATAGATTCGATCATGCGAATGTGCGTAAAGAGCTGTAAGATTTATCTTGTTTCGGAGCAGAGATAATCCGGCCATTACTATGTCGGCTGATTGTGCTTTCAAATCAGGATTACCCACGGTATAATTGTAAGTGTTGCTCCAGTTGATTACCGATGATATGGCTGTATATGGTATATCACTGAGGGTCCGCTTATAACTGAGCATAAGAGCATGGTTCATTTTAGAGCCGAAAGGCATCATTACCTGTACGGTCGGGTTTATTGACCATTGGGTATTTGTGCTTTTGTTGCCTATTGAACAGTCTTCGTAGGAAATGCGATTGAGCTGCCAGTTGACACCGGCACTGTATTTGATTTTCCAAACTCTTCCTTGTGCCGAGGCATAGACTATGGGAGTGAATCCTGATGTCTTGGTTGGAATGTCGCTTGTCTCAAAACGATCGTTTTCAACAATATCGGTCGGAGTGTATTTTGAGTATATTAATTGCGCAGAAGCTCCGAATTTCCACACGAGCGTGCGACTGTAGGGATAGATGAAATCGGCCTTGAACTTCCAGAGATTGAGGTCGTCGGTTTCATCTATGGCGGCAGTCTTCTCAGAATTCATGAAATAGCTGCTGTTGTTCCGGCTGTGGCGATTCAGGTAATCGGCTGTAAGCTCCATACGAGAGCCACGAGAGGAAAGCGGTTGTAAGAATCGAAGTGTCCCTTCCTGTAGTACAACGTTTTCGCGACTGCTGACTTCTGAAGTCAGACCATCATTGTCTGATACAGATGACGGACGGGGACGATACAAAGATACCAGATAGCTGCCTCCGAGTTGAGCACCTGAGTTGAACTGCTGCGTTAGGCTAAGACGGTTTCTGAAATCGAAGCCGTGAGATTTGGATGACTCTGTGAGAAATGTATGAAGGTTGTCACCCGTCATTGTCTGTTCTGAATTATCCTCAACCCTGGTTGCCCCGGCATAAAGGTTGTCATACACGCTTAACCCCTTATATCGGTAGTTTATCATGCCCCCGACACCTTCGTTTCCGAAGCCACAGCTTCTGTACCAGTCGGCATTTGCCGAGATGCTGCCATAATAACCACCCTCCGGAGGACGGCGGAGCGTAATCATTATTGTACCTCCGCTGAGCGAGGCGTTCTGGTCGGATCCTGCCAGATATTTGACCTGAACCTTGTCTATCATCTCTCCCGGGATGTTGTTCAACTCCGAGAGGTCGGAGAGCTTCACGCCGTCAACATAAATCTCGCTTGCGGCGAGGCCGTTGATTTTGAAGTTGCCGTTTTCTCGAGAGATGTTTGGAAGGAATCCCAGTACATCGACAGCGGGTTTACCTTTGGCTATATCAGAGCCTCGGAGGTTGGTAGTGTAACCTTCGGCGTTATTTGTGGTTCGGGAAGCAATAACTGTAACTTCCTGCAACTCATGATGACTCTGTGCATATATAGTTGCACTTGCAAGAAGAAGTATTAAAGTATAATATCTGGCGAGCATGGCTGTGATTAATTTGTTTGTTGAAAATTAGCGTGAAGGTCAAAGAAATACTGTTTTATATTTACAGATATTTCTTGTTGGGTTATTTTTACGGGGCATTTGCCATCATGTGCCTCTGATCTGACTTGAGAGCAGATAGGACATATAGGCAGCCGTCTGCATACATAGCATTCTGAAGTATATGAATCTCTGACTCTTTGCAATGCCTTGTCATTGAATGCGATTTCACCTGTCTCGGTTATGATTCCGATTCTATTTTCAGTATGAAAATCACGAGCGGTGCATTTGAAGACATCGCCATTATAATTTATTACATAATTGTGAGCGTAATCTCCATAACACGGATTGACGCTATCTCCAAAATACGAGTGTATATTGGAATTGAACGAAAAGGAGGATACATTTTTTTTCAATGTCTTAATTCCCTCTTTCAATTCATTATCCTCTGGTTCCTGCCATACTTTATGGAAGGAGAAACGAAGATTTGGATAAGAATGTAGCTCTTCAAAATCCTGAATCAAACGCTTGAAAGAGCGAATGTTCTTTTTTGTAAAGTTACATCTTATTGTTACTCTGAAGCCGTCGATGACAGCTCCCTTTGCATTGTTCTTGACAATTTCATAAGAACCTTTACCGGTAGCAAATTTTTTTACGCAGTCGTGAAGTTCAGAATCTCCATCAAATGGGATTTGCACACCTACGTTTGAAGATACTTTTTTAATTTCCTCTCTGACTCTGGGGGTTAAACATACGCCGTTTGTGGTGAATGATATGGCAAGTTCAACATTTAACTTGTTGCATATCTGCTTTGCCTTGGTTATAAGAGGTTTGACAACTGCATCAAATCTAAGCAAAGGTTCTCCTCCAAAAAAAGCAAGTTGTAATTTCTCATATGAATATTTTTCGAGAGTGTTGTTTAGGTACTTGCAAATGGCATCAATTGTAGAAGGTTGCATGATACTCCCTTTAAGGTGCCCCTCATAGCAATACCAGCATCTTAGATTGCAGTCCAGAGTTGGATTTATTGTCAGTTTCAGAATCTTTGTCGATTCTAATTTGTTCTCTATCTCGGCAATACACTCAGATGTCTCAAGCTCGTTGTTGGCAACGATGAATTTGTTATCAACAAGGGTGCTGAATAGTTCGGGATGTATTTTGCTGATTATATCCGGCTCTTTATGACATTTGGTAAGTTGGTCATAAAGTTCAGATACAAGTCGTAACCATTTTTTAGTTCGACAATTAAACAGGAAGCATGAGCCATCCTCCTGCTTGATAAATTCATTATATCTGCTCCAAATCATCTTACATTGTTTTGAGGGTTAACGTAGGTGGAAATCTAATTTCCACCTACGTATGTTGCGGGGAACAATGGCTTTAGTTGCCTCCTTCGTATTGATCTGAAACTGTTTCCATGCCCTTATGCTTGTCACAGCTGGAGCATCTGCTGCAGTTCACATTGTCATCGAACCAACCATCCCCTTTGCAATTGCCATTGTCGGAGAAGAAGTGGCTTTCAAATGAAGAACTCTGGAGTTGAAATCCTCCTTGGAGTTGTCCTTTCTCGTCATGAGAAAGGGGAGTACCTTTTGTTAGATCTTTATCCATTTCAAGATTGTGTTAAAGTATGATTCAATCATATTGATTGGCATTTCTAATTCACCGTAATGCTCAGTGTCGAATGTTGTGCACAAACATTCTTCTCGGACGTCTTTGTCTTTATTGACGATGCAAAATTAACATCGTGTTTTAGGTTGTCAATCACACAAAAGGGTATTTCTCTGATTTTAAGGGTACAACCGTCCGCGATAGCGTATTGAGACCTGCCTGAATATGATTTAACTTTGCCATAAAATTTGTATTATGGATAAAGTTGAACTATACAGGCAAGTCTTCAATGCCTATAAGGAACTATGCGCCAAAGGTGAGGCTGTGGTTTCTTTCAGCAGGTTTTGCAGGGAGCACGATATTGACAGTCATCAGATGCGGTGGACGTTGGGCAAAGAATATGAAAACATCAAAGGACTTCCGGGTTATAAAAGCATATCCACACGTTGCTCGGAGGTTTATGAGTCCTTCAAAAGCCTTTGCTCCGAGGGCCGTCAGCCAGGATCATTCGCCGGATATTACAAGTCACTTGGCATAGGCCGAAGACAAATGGAGCGGTTCATGTATAGAAATAATCTTCGGATTACGGACATACCTGGTTTTGCATGGTCTAATGGCAGAAGCACCTCACGCTACAAAGAAGTTCCATTCGAGGATGTGATCTTCGAGGAGGCGGGTTTTCTTCCTGCAGACAGTGGCAATGTGATAACGGTAAAGGTCGACGGTCATGTGGCGGTCAGCTTTCCGGCTGATACTGATGTTGCTGTCATTGCAAAGTTCGTCAGAAAGATGGAAAAGGAGGCAGGCGATGTGGGGGCTTGAGCAGGGGCTGCGCCTATGGGTATGCCAGCGGCCGGTGTCGATGCGCTACGGCATACGCGGCCTGACCCAGATGGTGTGGTCGTGGAAGGGACACTCTCCGGCATCGGGCGATGTGTATGTGTTTTTCTCCAAAGACCGCAAGACCATGAAGGCTCTGAAATGGGATGGTGACGGATTTTTGATGTACACAAAAAGACTGTCGCAAGGCCGTTTCCGGGAGGTGCTGAAAAAGGGCGATGACGGCGTGCGTAGGCTCCAGTGGGATGATTTTTATATGCTGATGAGGGGCCTCACACCTGTGAAGATGATGGTGGAGAATCGCTTTAGAATGGCTGTAAAATAGAATGTAATATTTTAGCAATCAAGTAAATAAGTGGTGTATAAAGTTGTGTATGTCAGATAATTTTCGTAACTTTGCACCATGAAAAAGAACGAGTTGATAGAGTTTTTGCAACGTCAGATCGAGTATCTTCAAGGACAACTCGACGAGGCGTTGTCCTCTGTCAGCTCTCTTACTTTATCCAATGAAAAACTCCAGTCAACCAACGACAGGCTGGTGGCAACAGTAGATGAGCTGCGCAAACAGATAGCCTCGTTGGAGGATGCTGTAAAAGGGAAAGGCGCGGAACTAAGCAAAGAGAAAGCCGCGCGTCAGGCTGTGCAGCGTCTGCAAGGCTCACCGTCGGAGCGTCAGGCGAAGCCGGTGTCGACTCCTGCCACATCCGGAACCCGGCAGCAGAAGCCAGAGAAGAAACGCACCAACAACGGTGCCAAAAGAAAGACTCATCCGGAATGCGAGGTAGAGACCGTTGTAGTGGAGCCGGACAGCCCCGACTTCAATCCGGAGGCGGCAACGTTCATAGGAGAGTGCGATGTGGTGCGCTACGTCATGGAGCCGATGCGCTTCAAGAAAATAATCTACAAGGTCAGAAAATATGTTCAGGACGAGAAGATATACAAGGGCTCCGCCCCCGCCGCGCCGCTGCTCAACTCGCAGTACACTTCTTCCTTTATAGCCGGGCTCACCGAGTTACGCTACTTGCATTGCATGCCTCTTGAAAACGCAGTCGAATACTTCCGCGCCCACGGCTTCGACCTTGACAAAGGCACTGCACAAAAACTGGTCAGCAAGGTAAAGATACATCTGGAAAATCTATACAAGGCGCTGGGTCAGGCAATAGTTGCGGACAATTATATCTGCGGCGACGAGACCTATCAGAAAGTGCGGCTGCAGGTGGCGACACCTTCTGGCAGGAAGATCAAAAAGGGCTACATCTGGGTGTTCGTCGGAATGACAACCGGGCTTGTGTACTTCTTCTATGACGACGGTTCCCGCTCGGCCGAAGTCTTCGAGCAGCACATCAGAGGCTTCAGCGGAGCCTTCCAGTGCGACTATTACTCGGGATACCGGCATATCGGGATCGGCGGGATGAGCGGGATAAAGAGGTTGCCATGCCTGCAGCACATCAAGCGGAAGTTCCTCGACCTGAAAGACAATCCGCAGGCGCAGGAAATAGCAAAGCTCTTCGGACTCCTTTACCACTTCGAGCATCAGCACCGCATAGGCAAAGACGGATGGACGGAAGACGATCACCTTCAGTGGCGACAGCGATACTCAAAGGTGATGCTCGAAAAAATCCGCATGAGACTGACCGCAGTCAAAGACCGCATCGGCGTTCCTCCGGACGACCCGCTGCTTGCCGCCACCGAACATGCGCTCCGGCAATGGAACGAGATACCGCGCATCTTCGCCTCGCCAACCTATAAACTCGACAACAACGAGGTCGAGCGCATCAACCGCTACATATCCCTGACCCGACGCAGGCTGACAATCGGATCCCACTCAGGAGCCGAAGCTGCTGCCCTGTACCACTCGCTGGCAATCACCTGCCATCGCTGCAGCGTAAACGTCTTCGACTACTTCTGCGACATCATCGACCGGTGTGCCGCATGGCCACCAAACACCCCCATTGAAAAATACCGCGACCTGCTGCCCGACCGCTGGAGACCCTCACAAAAATAGCCGCCCAAAATCTGGACGGCTATCTTTTTAGGATATACCTGCTATCGCGGACGGTTGTACTTTTAAGGTTATTTATACACTTTTGTGTAGTATGGCTGATGCGGGCTATGATGCGGCAAGAAGGGGATAACACCTTTTGTAGAACTTGGTTAGCCCTTTTTTACTTGAACATACCGGGATTGTCTCGGATGCAAGGTAAATGAGCGGATTTCCTATCTGCCGGGTCTCAATGCCGAGGGCGTTCATGACCCTGAGAAGATGGCTGTCGGTCTCCGCTATCATATAACTGTCCTCCTCTCGCAGTATTGGTGCCACGGCGAGAGTCATGAGCTGCTTGAACAATGTAACTGTGGAAAAGCCTGAGGTGGAATCAATGGCGAATCGACCTATGTGCCAGAAGGAGGTTGCCGGGGTGTCCCCAACCATATCCAATGGGGATATATGAAAAATCTTATGCATAGGTGTGGGTGTCCGTTTGTCCCATCTGAACACCCTTATGCTGCCTACCATTCTGTATTCCTTGTCCCGGACGATGAAACAAGCCGAGTCTCCGGAGTAGGAAAGCTCCTCACGGTAAATGTCCTCGATCTCCTGTTGTGCCGTGTCGGGAATCGGTTCCGATGAATGATGGTTATAGTTCTGTGTCACCACGAATCGGGCGATGTCATGAAGCCGGTCAGTACCGACTCTTAAGATAGAATAGTCACTGCATGACCAAATCACTTTTTCCATAGTTGAGACGGTTTTGAAATTTTCCGCAAAACTATGTGGAGACTGTCTCCTAAGCGTGACACAAAAGGGTATTTCAAGGAGTCCGATTATAAAATTTACCCTTTTGTGTAGTGTGCTGATTCTTGTATGGCAGGATTTTATTAATTTTGCGCCGAGAAAAAAAAGACCAAACGTTATGGACTCCAATATAAAGACAGGAGACTTCTTTTCACTACAAAACTCGGTGGAGAGTGTCAACGAGTCCGACTATGAGAAGACCGGACTCATAATAGAGGCTGCGCGGGCATTCGAGCGCAGCACATACCAGTGTGTATATATCATTGACTACTTCAAAAAGGGATTCCTGTATGTCTCCAACAACATCGCCCGCCTCTGCGGCGGCGAGGCCGAGAAGATAAAGGATTTCGGATACAGGTTCTATATAGACTATGTTCCGCCTGAAGACCTGAAGATGCTGGTGGAGATAAACAATATGGGATTCAAGCTATTCAACACTCTTCCCGTAGGCGAGAGGAAGGACTACACAATATCCTACGACTTCCACATAATGAGAGGAAAGCGAAAACGCCTGGTCAACCATAAGCTGACGCCGCTCATTCTGACAAAGGACGGCAGGATATGGCTGGCGATATGCACAATCTCCCTTGCGGCAGGCAACGAGCCGGGGAATGTCATCATGAAGAAGCCCGGTTCCGGCATCTTCTACCAATACTCCCTGTATGACCATAGGTGGGAGAAGTGCAAGGAGATAACGCTTACGGACAACGAGCGTGAGGTACTTTCACTATCGACACAGGGATATACGATGAACGATATCGCCGACAATATATGCAAGTCGGTCGATACCGTCAAGGCCTGCAAGCGCAGTATATTTCAGAAATTGGATGTAAGGAATATAGCGGAGGCCGTGGCCTACGCCCAGAACCATCAGTTGATCTGACCTGTTTACGCCGGATCGCAGCGCAGCGACGAGAAATAGAACTTGGGGAAATACTTCACCTCTTTCCCGGTTAAGATGTCGAACATGGCGTTTACGCATTCTCCGGCAACAATCCACGAAGCGACGGAAAGCTGGGGCGGCGGCAGTTCCCCCGGCTCGTTACGGTATGCCTCGATCACATCGTCGAGCCATCTGTTCGGCATGTTCCAGAACGTGCAGTACCGGGCCACGAAATCCGCCATCTTGACCTCAAATCCCTTATAGGACGGAGACACCTCTGTGAGCTGGTATCCTCCGGGCTTGATGATAGTGAGAAATGCACCCCATCCGAAATTATAAGGATGCAGGACAGGAATCCTTCTTTTGGAACAAAGGTCATCGAATACAAAAGGGATGTCGCTCTTGAAGTCGAGGGCGTTGATGGCTATGTCAACCCCCTCGAGCAGTTCCTTCACATTGCCCTTGTCGAT
>Ga0137298_11143_pt1 | contig 15949 bp, 17 predicted proteins | sample RamsorincwithD2O_2_FD_97182 | JGI IMG/M metagenome (GOLD analysis project Ga0137298, IMG submission 97182) | Mouse cecal microbial communities from Vienna, Austria - Glucosamine amended with D2O | ecosystem: Host-associated > Mammals > Digestive system > Large intestine > Cecum | place: Austria...
GGACTAAGAAATGTAGATAGCCATTTACAAAAAAATAGTGAATGGGGAGCAGTGGCATACTTAGCACATAGTAAATATGGAATGAATGGAGCAGAGGTAACAATAAATAATACAAATAAGAATTATAGTCCAACAGGAATAAATGCAGTAACAAGCCCAGAAAGTGTAACAAATACAAGTACAACCCAAAATATCACAGGAGTATATGATATGAGTGGATGTATATGTGAAAGAACAGCAACATTCCTAAAAGGAGCAAGCCAAGTATCATATATAACAGGAATGCCAACAGGAAGTAGTAGCAAATATGTAACAATATATGAAGGAACATGGGATACATGTAATAAAATAGGAGATGCAGTAAAAGAGACATCAACGAACGGCAACACTAATAATGGAAGCTGGAATGGAGATTACTCTCTTTTCACTACTACGAGCAATCCGGTCTTCGGCCGTGGGGGCGGTTACGGTAATGGCGGTTATGCTGGTATCTTTGCATTTATTAGCGGTAGTGGAGACGCTGGTAGCAGCTACGGCTTCCGCGCCGTGCTAATCCCAAACTAACATAAAACAAAGCTAATATAAAAATTTTGTGTGATTTAAAATATTTCTAAAAACCTACCTTATGATAAAATAGAAATCATAAGGTAGGTTTTTCTTGTAACAAAACATTGACTATGGATTAAAAATAGTATAAAATAATATTGAATAAAATTATCCAAAACGGAAAAAATATTCAATGGAGGATAAAATGATAAAAATAGAAAGAAATGTTTACTTAAATAAAATTATTGATAGAAAAGAGAATGGGCTTATAAAAATAGTGACAGGAATTAGAAGATGTGGAAAATCATATCTTTTAGATCCAATTTTTAAGGAACATTTAATAGCAAATGGAGTTAAAGAGGATCATATAATAAAGCTTGATTTAGACGAAAGAAGAAATTCCAAATACCTTGATCCAGATGTTTTGGATGAATATATCAGAAATTCTATAAAAGATAAAGAGATGTACTATGTACTTTTAGATGAAATTCAAAAGGTAGAAGACTTTGAAGCAGTATTGAACGGATTTCTACACATAGAAAATTTAGATGTATACGTAATTGGGAGTAACTCAAAGTTTTTATCTTCAGATATTATAACGGAGTTTCGCGGAAGAGGAGACGAAATCAAAGTATATCCATTAACATATGGAGAGTTCTATTCGGCATTTAGTGGAGATAAAGCAAACGCATGGGATGAATATATAATGTATGGTGGATTACCTAGAATATTATCTTTTAAAACAGAAGAACAAAAAAGTGAATATTTGAAAAACTTATTTGAACAAACTTATTTAAAAGATATAATAGAAAGAAAAAATATTCAAAGAATAGATGTATTAGATGCACTTGTAAACATACTAGCTTCATCAATAGGCTCTTTAACTAATCCTAATAAATTGTCTAATACTTTCGAAAGTAATAATATAAAAGACGTTTCAGTAAATACAATAACAACGTATGTAAATTATTTATTAGATGCATTCTTAATCTCGAAAGCAGAAAGATATGATGTAAAAGGCAAAAAATATATATCAACACCATCAAAATATTATTTTACAGATATTGGACTTAGGAATTGTAGATTAAACTTTAGGCAACAAGAAGAAAGCCATATCATGGAAAACATTTTGTATAATGAGTTGTTATATAGGGGGTACAATGTAGATGTTGGGGTAGTTGAAATACGTGAAAAGGATGCAAAAAAGCAAATAGAAGTTGACTTTGTTTGCAACCAATATAATAAAAGATATTATGTGCAATCAGCTCTTAGTCTTGAGACTAGAGAAAAAACAATACAAGAAGAAAGACCATTAATGAACATACAAGATAATTTTAAAAAAATTATTGTAGTAAAAGATAACATTAAGCCATGGATAACAGAAGAAGGAATATCAGTTGTAGGAATACAAGAATTCTTGCTAAACAAAGATAGTATGAATTTGTAAGAATGAGGAGGCAAAAAACATGGGATTATATGAATACAAAACAGTAATGAGATACCAAGATATAGGAGAAGATAACAGATTATCAGATAGAGGAGTACTTAACATATTAGGAGAAGCAGCAGGTAGTCATGCAGAAAAGATTGGTTATGGACTAACATATGCAATGGAAACAGGATTTGTGTGGATGCTTTTATACTGGAAAATAAAAGTACTAAAAAGGACAAGTTGGCGTACAGAAATAACAGTAAAAACATGGGTAAGGAACATTGAAAAGGTGGCATCATGGCGTAATTTCGAAATGTACGATGAAGCACAAGAATTAGTTGCAATAGGAACAACCAAATGGGCATTTATAGATACAAATACAGGAAGGCCTGCAAAAATAACAGAAGAAATGGGAGAAGCATTTGGACCAATAGAAAAAGATATATTTGATGAAGAAACAAATGGGAAATTGCAAGAAAGTGAAAATATGCAAAAAATATATGAATACACATCAGAGAGAAGAGACATAGATGTAAACCATCATGTCAATAATGTTATATATTTAGATTTAGCATATAATGCATTTCCAGAAAATGCAAAATTAGACTTTGATAATTTTGAAATATACTATAAAAAACAAATAAAACTTGGAGAAACAGTTTCAGTATTTTATCAAAATGAAAACAATGTACATATAGTAAGCGTAAAAAGCCAAGATGAAAAAACATTACATGCGATATTAAAATTTTATTAAAACATCATGTTGACATTAATAAAATTTAGATATATATTTGTATTATTAAGAAGGAGGTAGTTTCATGATAGAAATAAGATGGCATGGTAGAGGAGGCCAAGGTGCAAAAACAGCATCTCTTTTACTTGCAGATGCAGCATTCAATACAGGAAAGTACATACAAGGCTTCCCAGAATATGGTCCAGAAAGAATGGGAGCACCAATAACAGCATATAACAGAATAAGTGATACACCAATTACAGTACATAGCAACATCTATGAACCAGACTATGTAGTAGTTGTAGATGATACCTTATTAGATGCAGTAGATGTGACAGCAGGATTAAAGACAAGTGGAGCAATAGTAATAAACACAACAAAAGAGCCTGATGAAGTAAAATCAAAACTAAAAGAATACAAAGGAGAAATATATATAATTGATGCAAGAAAAATCTCAATGGAGACACTAGGAAAATATTTCCCAAATACACCGATGCTTGCAGCAATTGTCAAAGTAAGCAAAATAATGACAGATGAAGAATTTTTAAGCGATATGGACGGTTCATTTAAGCATAAATTTGCGAAAAAGCCAGAAGTAATCGAAGGCAATATGAACGCACTTAAGATGGCTTTAAGCCAAATAAAAAAATTATAAATTCGAAAAAGAAGCCGTTGCGTGCTAGGCGTGTGAGTTCAAAGATTGTGGAGGTGCGTGGGATAGCACTATTTTCACAATTTTGAACGAACTTAGGCGACGCAATATGCTGATTATCTTTCGAAGAAGGAGGTAACTTATGGAAATAACACCTAGTACTCCAGCAGAGAAGATGACAATTGCTGGAAACATATATGAAGCTGGAAATTCATTAGAATTCAAAACAGGTGACTGGAGATCACAAAAACCAGTATATATAAGTGAAAAATGTAAACAATGTGGGCTATGCTTCCCAGTTTGCCCAGATGACGCAATCCCAGTAAATAAGGAACAAAAAAGAGAAGATTTCAATTATGATTATTGTAAGGGATGCGGGGTTTGTGCGAAGGTTTGCCCGTTTGGAGCTATTACTATGGAATAAACTAATGAAAAGCTTCGTATTACGGCGTTAATCTTCGTTAAAAATCTTTCGACAACCATTAGGTTAGTCTCAAGATATTTTAAATCGATTGCCTAGTACTACTTGCTTTTGATTAGTTTAAAATTAGATGGAATAATAAAACTCGAATGCTAGTTCTAGGAGGATAATAAAAATTAGGAAAGGAATAAAATTAATATGAGTATTAGAGAACGTTTAAGTGGAAACGAAGCCGCAGCAATTGCAATGAAGCAAATTAACCCAGATGTAGTTGCAGCGTTTCCAATAACACCTTCTACTGAAATACCACAATATTTTTCAACATTTGTAAGCAATGGAACAGTTGATACAGAATTTGTGGCAGTAGAGAGTGAACACAGTGCAATGAGTGCATGTATAGGAGCAGAAGCAGCAGGAGCAAGAGCAATGACAGCAACATCTGCAAATGGATTATCACTAATGTGGGAGATGATATATATTGCATCAAGTATGAGATTACCAATAGTAATGTCACTTGTAAATAGAGCAGTATCAGGACCACTAAACATACATAACGACCATTCAGATGCTTACGGGGTAAGAGATGCAGGATGGATAATGCTATTTTCAGAAAATAACCAAGAAGCATATGATAACTTAATAATGGCACACAGAATTGCAGAACATGAAGATGTACAATTACCACTTATGGTATGCCAAGATGGGTTCATTACATCACACTCAATCGAGAATATAGAATTAATAGAAGATGAAAAGGTAAAGGAATTTGTTGGAACATACAAACCAAAACATTATCTATTAAACGATAAAGAACCAATGGCAATGGGACCATTGGATGTACAAACATATTTGTTTGAACATAAATATCAACAAGCAAATGCGATGAGAGCAGCCAAAAAAGTTGTAGCAGATGTATCAAAAGATTTTGAAAAAATGACAGGAAGAAAATATAACTTTTTTGAAGAATACAAAATGGAAGATGCAGAACTTGTAGTTGTTTGTATGAACTCTACTGCAGGAACAACAAAATTTGTTGTTGATAGTTTAAGAGAAAAGGGAATAAAAGCAGGATTATTAAAAATTAGAATGTATAGACCTTTCCCAGCAGAAGAAATCGCAAAGAGTTTAGAAAAAGCAAAAGCAGTTGCAGTATTAGACAAGGCAGATAGTGTAAATGGAATAGGTGGAGCATTATATACAGATGTAACATCAGCTATGTATGTAAATTCTAAACAAGTTCCAATGGTAAACTATATCTATGGAATAGGTGGAAGAGATGTTGCGGCAAATGATATAGAAGGTGTATATAATGACCTAATGGAAATTGCAAAGAGTGGCAATATAGATAATCCATACAGATATTTTGGCGTAAGGAAATAGAACGTAAATAGTTACCATTTACAGCTTTTAAGTATCGTCTGTCCTGCCACGGGCAATTATTAATAATTTTAAGAAAACCTCCCCACCTTAAGAAAATGTAATTCGCAAAGCTCAAACATTTTCTAAAGTGTAAGAGTCTTCTTAAGAATTATTAATAGAATTACCCTGCGCGGACTTCTAGGTTTATTTAGCTGTAAATAGTTACAATTCTTGTAAGAGAAAGGAAATATAAGATATGTATAATTTAAAAGAAGTAATTGCAGAAAAGCCTTCAAGATTTATGGCAGGACATAGAATGTGTGCAGGTTGTGGGGCACCACCAGTTGCAAGAATGGTACTTCGTGCATTAAAACCAGAAGACCATGCAGTTATATGTGGTGCGACAGGATGTATGGAAGTATCAACATTTATGTATCCATACACATCTTGGTCAGACTCATTTATTCATACAGCTTTTGAATGTGCAGGAGCAACTTTATCAGGTGCAGAAGCTGCATATAAATCTATGAAAGCTCAAGGAAAATTACCAGAAGATAAGAATACAAAATTTATAGCATTTGGAGGAGATGGGGGAACCTATGATATAGGACTTCAAAGTTTATCAGGAGCAATGGAAAGAGGACATGATATGGTATATGTATGCTATGATAACGGAGCATACATGAATACTGGTATACAGCGTTCTTCTGCAACACCACATTTTGCAGATACTACAACATCTCCAGCAGGAACAAAAATCCCAGGAAAAATGCAACCAAGAAAAGACCTAACAGAAGTAATTGCAAACCATCACATACCATATGTTGCACAAAGTATTGCTACTGGAAATTTCAAAGATTTATATGAAAAATCAGAAAAAGCAATATATACAAATGGAGCAGCATTCTTAAATGTACTTGCACCATGTCCAAGAGGATGGGGATATCCTACAGAAGATTTAATGAAGATAAATAAGCTAGCAGTAGATACATGCTATTGGCCATTGTATGAAGTAGAAAATGGCAAATATACAGTAAACTATAAACCAGCTAAAAAACTTCCAATAGAGGAATTCTTAAAACCACAAAGAAGATTTAAACATTTATTTAAACCAGGAAATGAGTGGATGATAGAAGAATTCCAAAAAGAAGTAGACGAAAGATGGGAAATGCTACTTAAACTAGAAGAAGCAACAAATAAGGAATAATAAATTTTATTGACAAAGGGCTCGCCAAATTGGTGAGCTTCTTGCATAAAGGTTCGTACATGCTTTTAATAATGACAGGGGTGCAGTACACTTTTGTCGAAAAAGGTCGAATGATTTATCTTGACATTTTCTGTAAAGCGATGTATAAATTTATATATAATTTTTAAATCAAAACAACTTAAGCATTTGCAAGACGTTATCTTAAAAAATCCATTAAATAATTGATTAAAACTTGACGATACGTACAATACGTAGTAAAATATAAATGTTAGGAGGATGCATATTGACATTTAGAGAAATAGATAGACTATTGACTTCTAATGGGTGGTATCATCACCATACAAATGGTTCCCATTATATATATAAGCATAATAAGATAAAACGGTAGTATAACTATACCAAAACATAAAGGAGATATATGTAAAGGAACTCTTAATAGTATTTTAAAGCAAGCAGGATTAAAATAAAAGAATTTGTATATTATATTTATTGAGGAGATTGTGATATGAAAGTTATTTATCCAGTATTATTTTATGAAGAAAAAGAAGCAGGATATTCTGTGTTTGTTCCAGATTTAGCAAGAGCGTTAAATACCAGTGCATCAACTTGTGGAAGCACATTAGAAGAAGCAATGGCTATGTCAGAGGATTTGATTGCGGGATTAATATTAGATGAGATAGAAGAAGGTAATAAAATACCAAAAGCAACTAGAATAGAAGATGTATCATTTGAGAAATTAGAAAAAGAAATAGATTTAGAAAGTACAGATTATATTTCAAAATTTAAAACATATATAGTAGTTGATATTAGTGCTTTTGCAGAAAAATGGGGAAAAGAACTAGTTAAGAAAACAGTTAATATTCCCAAATGGATAAATACTAAAGCAGAGGAATTAAAGATAAATTTTTCGAAAACATTAGAAGAAGCATTATTAGAAAAGATAATGAAATAAAGCACCAAATAAATAGCATAAAACTTTTATTAATATAAATGAGGATATCTGACATTGAAATGGTAAAGTTGGTGTAAATGAACAGAAGCAACCTGAAACTACGTATTCACAAATTGCTGAATGCAATGAAGGTGATGTGGCAAGCATAGGATGAGAAAATGTTGCAACCACATAACCAATAAAAATCCCGATGCTCCAATAAAGGAGCATCGGGATTTAATATGCCATTTAGGTAGAAGCGGTTTCTTCATCCTTTTTTTCAAAAGGAGCAGTGACTGCTTCAAGCAGCTCGAGTTGACGCTGCTTTGAGACTTCTGCAAGTAATTTTGTTTTGGTTTCTCGGTCGACGAAGTTCAAGACGATAAGCTGTTGCTTAAAAGTATAGGTATCAAAGTAGCCACTTGTTATTTCAAAAAAAATGATATATAATGTAGACAAATAATAGAGAATTAAGTTCGAAAAAGAAGCGAGTATTGCTAGGCGCGTGAGGCAAATATTTCCTGAGGTGTACGTAGGTACATTGATGGAAAATTTGCCGAGCAGCAACAACGCAAGACGAAGCTTATCTTTCGAACGGGAGGAAGATGTATGCCAGAATTTGTCCACCTACACGTCCACAGCGAATTTAGTTTGCTAGACGGAGCAAATAGAATAAAAGATTTACCAGTAAGAGCAAAAGAACTTGGGATGAAATCGATTGCCATAACAGACCATGGTGTAATGTATGGAGTAATTGACTTTTATAAAGCATGTAAAAAAGAAGGAATAAAACCAATAATTGGATGTGAAGTGTATGTAGCGCCAAGAAGTAGATTTGATAAAGATGGGGCAATTGATAAAGAATATAATCACTTAATATTACTTGCAAAAGACAATGAAGGATATAAAAACCTAAGTAAGCTAGTATCAATAGGTTTTACTGAAGGTTATTACTATAAACCACGTATAGACTTAGAAGTATTAGAAAAATACCATAAAGGACTAATTGCACTTAGTGCATGTCTAGCAGGAAGTGTAAATAGAGCAATACTTGAAGGCAATATGGAAAAAGCTGAAAACACAGCAAAATGGTTTAAAGACATATTTGGAGAAGACTACTATTTAGAATTACAAAATAATGGGATAAAAGAACAAACACTTGCAAATCAAAAACTAGTAGAGATAGGAAGAAAACTAGATATACCACTTGTTGCAACAAATGATGCACATTATCTAAAAAAAGAAGATGCATACAATCATGAAGTTTTGTTATGTATTCAAACAGGAAAAAGGATGTCAGATACAGACAGAATGAGGTTTGAGACAGATGAACTGTATCTAAAAAGTCCAGAAGAAATGGCAGACTATTTTTCAAATATCCCAGAAGTAATTGAAAACACAGTAAAAATTGCAGAAAAATGTAATGTGGAATTTGAATTTGGACACACCATACTTCCAAATTATGATGTACCAGAAGAATTTAAAACACATGACGAATACTTAAGAAAGCTATGTATGGATGGAATAAAAAATAGATATGGAGATAATCCATCTAAAGAAATTTTAGACAGAATGGAATTCGAACTTTCTGTAATAGAAAGAATGGGATATGTAGACTATTTTCTAATAGTATGGGACTTTATTCATTATGCAAAATCACACGACATTCCAGTAGGACCACGGACGTGGTTCGGGAGCTGGTTCAATTGTTGCCTATGCAATCGAAATAACAGATATAGATCCAATAAAATACAACTTACTTTTTGAGAGATTTTTAAATCCAGAAAGAATAAGTATGCCAGATTTTGACGTAGATTTTAGTGATGAAAAAAGAGAAAAAGTTATAGAATATGTAAGTAATAAATATGGAGCAGACCACGTTTCACAGATTATTACATTTGGTACAATGTCTGCAAGAATGGTAATAAGAGATGTAGGAAGAGTATTGGACTATCCTTATGCAGATACAGATAAACTAGCAAAAATGATACCAAATGAATTACATATTACAATTAGTAAGGCTTTAGAGCAAAATAGAGAACTTAGAGAATTATATGAAGCGGATGAAACAATCCATAAATTATTAGATATCTCAATGGCATTAGAGGGTATGCCAAGACAGGCATCAACACATGCTTGCCGGAATAGTTATAACTAAAGATCCAGTAGATACATATGTACCACTTTATGTAAGGGACCGGAAGTATTTCAACACAATTCATAATGACCACCCTAGAGGAACTAGGTTTGCTTAAGATGGATTTTTTGGGACTTAGAACATTATCGGTAATCGAAGAATCAGAGAAGCTTATAAAGGAATATAAAGGGGTAGATTTAGAATTTGATAAAGATATGAAAGATCCTAAAGTATATAAACTTTGGGCAGATGGAAAAACAGTCCGGAATATTCCAGTTTGAAAGTGCAGGAATTACTAAATTCATGAAAGAACTTAAACCAGATAGCCTAGAAGACATAATCGCTGGAGTTTCTTTATACAGACCTGGACCAATGGACCAAATTCCAAGATACATACGCAATAAGTTAAACCCGGAACATGCAGTATATACTCATCCAAGCCTAGAACCAATACTTAACGTAACATACCGGATGTATGGTTTATCAAGAGCAGGTAATGCAAATAGTTAGAGATTTAGCAGGATATTCACTAGGTAGAGCTGACCTAGTTAGACGTGCCATGGGAAAGAAAAAGCTTGATGTAATGGCAAAAGAAAGAGAAATATTTATACATGGAGAAACAGATGAAAATGGTAATATAGTCGTTCCAGGTTGTGTGAGAAATGGTATAGATGAAAAATCTGCAAATAAAATATTTGATGAAATGGCAGAGTTTGCAAAATATGCATTTAATAAATCACATGCAGCAGCGTATGCAGTAGTAGCATATAGAACAGCATACATAAAAGCATATTATCCAGAAGCACTGATGGCAGCAACTCTAAATAGTTATTTGGGAAATCTTGATAAAATCCCAATGTACATAGATGAATGTAAGGATTTAAACATTCAAATACTAAAACCAGATATAAATAAAAGTAGAACAAAATTTACAATAGATGAAGATGGAAAGATTAGATTTGGGCTTGGAAGTATAAAAAATGTAGGAATACAGGCTGTAAATGATATTGTGGAAGAAAGAGAAAAACATGGTCCATTTGAGAGTTTTACCGATTTTTGTGAGAGAATTCAAAACTATTCGGTAAACAAAAAATGTGTTGAAAGCTTGATAAAAGCAGGCGCATTTGATGACTTTAATGAAACAAGAAAAACCTTAATGGAATCTTTTGAAGAAATAATAGATACAATACAAGACGCCCTAAAAAGAGCCTATAGCGGACAAGTTAGCATGTTTGATTTAGGAGAGAGTAAAGAGGAAACAGAAAAGCACAAGTATATATTAAAAGTATCAGAAGAATATACAGAAAAAGAACTTTTATCAATGGAAAAAGAAATGCTTGGTATATATTTATCAGGACACCCACTTGAAAAGTTAAAGAATGAAATACTTAATCAAACAAATATAAATACAATGAAAATGAAAGGCTTAATGGAAGAAGTAAATGAAGCAAGACTAGAATATAAAGATGGACAAATTGTAAAATATGCAGGAATAGTGACATCAGTTAAGAAGAAATTTACAAAGAAAAATACGATAATGGCATTTGTCACAATAGAGGATTTATATGGGCAAGCCGAAATTATTGCATTTGAAAATGTTTATTTAAGTGCACAAGACAAGCTTATGGAGGAAAATATAGTACTTGTTACAGGAAGACTAAGCATAAGAGAAGAAGAGGCACCAACAATAATTGCAATGAGCATAGACGACTTAGCAGAGAAAAAAGAAAAAAAGCTAGAACTAGATATAAGAGGAATAGAAGAAGAAACAAAAGCAAAGCTCAGAGGAGCAATAAGATTTTTTATGGGAGATAGAAATAATATAAAAGTAGAAATAATAGACGAAGAAGGAACAAAACCATGTGGAGCAATCTTTTTACTGGGCGATACAGTAGAACAGTTTAAAGAGATATTGCGGAGAAGATAGAGTGAAAATATAAGAAAATGACATGCCTCACAGGCATAGTTTGTAGCTATAATGCTTAAGAGACATTGTTGTTTTCGCAATAAAAAGACCTGAGTGTATGCCCACACTCAGGTCTTTAAAGGTTACTTCTTGATGCGAAGTTCCTTTTTCAGGGTAACAGTAGTTCCCTTTTCAGGATTGGACCTAACTTTTACAGAGTCCATAAAGGATTCCATAATAGTAAATCCCATGCCAGACGCATCAGCCAAAGTGCTGAACAAAGGCGTCCGAGCCTGTTCGATATTCTGAATACCAATGCCGGTGTCGCGGATAACTGCGGTAAAGTTCTTGTCCTCCAAAGAGAGGGTAACGAAAATGGGCTTAATCCACTCATCGGCGTATGCATGTTGAATGCAGTTGTCAAGGGCCTCTTTTACAGCAGTACAAACGTCAGATGTGTCTTCAGCAGTTACATCGTTTTGCTTCAAGAGGGACTTGACAGTGTCAAGAGCTACGGGACAAATTGAGTTAATGCTTGGAATTTCCAGTTTAATAGTATTTTTCATGTTGTAAAAACCTCTTTCTTTTGTACGGCGCTGATTTGGGCATAAATCAGCATAAGCTTAATACCCACATGAATTGATACAGGTATTTGTCCCATGATAGGGACAGGTACATTTTGGTAAAACTTAAGTTTACCCAATTAGCAACTTGCTAATAGTATAAATAAATTATACTATATTTTCAATAAAAAATCAACTTTATGTAAATAGAAACATTTAGGGACGGTTCCAAAACGTTTCATGTTAAATTTTGAAACATTTTAGAACCGTCCCCAAACGTTTCTAATTTCTAATCTTAGCAACCACAGTTGTTACCAAAACCGTTACCACAGCAGCAGAATATTAAGAAGAATAATATTATAATCCAGCAGCAATCTCCGCCGAATCCTCCGCAATTTCCACCACAACATCTATTCTCTGGCATACCTTTTCCCCCCTTTCAAAGTCTAAAACTAAGTATTAGCCGTTACATGAGCATCTATTGCCACATCCACAGCAGAAAAGTAATAGGAATAAGATAATAAACCATAGAAATTCGCTATTATTACCACAGCAACCGTTCATTTCAAAACCTCCCTATTTAAAAAGTTAAATTGTTTTGTTTCATTTGTTATGATATATATTATTCTAATAAAGAAAAATGGTTACAAAGTTTGTATAGCAAATTTTATGAATATGTGGTAAAATAAAAGGAAAGTTTGGAAAAAGGAAAAATAATTATGGTTATTCCAGTAGAAAAAAACAAAGAATATATTGTAGATATAGAAGACAACGGATTTGAAGGAGAAGGAATTGCAAAAATTGATAATTATACTGTATTTGTTCAAGGAGCAATAAAAGGCGAAAAGGTAAAGATTTTAATACTTAAAGTTACAGCGTCTTATGCATTTGCAAAGATTTTAGAAATTATACAAAAATCAGATAAAAGGCAAGATGTTGATTGTATGAGTTACAAAAGGTGTGGTGGTTGCAATCTAAGGCATGTAAAATATAAGGATACTTTAGAAATAAAGAGGAATGCTGTACAAAACTTAGTAAATAAAAATCTAAAGGAGAAAATACAAGTAGAAAACGTAGTAGGTATGGAAAATCCACTTTATTATAGAAATAAAGCCATATACCCAATTGGAAAAAATAAAGAAGGAAAAGCAATATTTGGCGTTTTTGCAAACAGAACACATGAAATAATAGAATTTGATGAATGCAAAATACAGACTAAAATTTCAAAAGAAATAGCAGAATATGTGATAGAATTTATAAATAAAAATAATATTGCAGTATATGATGAGAACACCAAAAAAGGGATATTTAGGCATATCATAATAAAATATGGGATGAAAACAGAAGAAATAATGTGTGTACTAGTTTTATCAGAAGAAAGCTTCAATGGAGAAAAACAACTAAAAGAAGAACTTATACATAAATTTCCGAATATTAAAACAATCGTTAAAAATATAAACACACAAAACACTAATGTAATTTTAGGCGGTAAAAACGTTGTTATATATGGAAGCGGATATATCCAAGATAAGCTTCGGAGAGTATGTATTTAACATATCAACAAACTCGTTTTATCAAGTAAACCCAGTGCAAACAGAGAAATTGTATAATTTAGCAATAGATGGAGCAAGCCTAGATAAACAAGATGTAATACTTGATTTGTATTGTGGAATTGGCACAATTGGCATATTTGCATCAAAATATGTGAAAAAAGTTTATGGTATAGAAATTGTAGAAGAAGCAATAGAAAACGCAAAAGAAAATAGTAAATTAAACAGCATAGACAATATAGAATTCATGGTAGGAGATGTAGAAAAGGCGTTTGAAAATTTGATTAAGCAGAAAAGCATTATGCCAGACGTAGTATTTGTAGATCCACCAAGAAAAGGGCTTGATGTAACAACAATAGGAAATTTATTAAAAGTTATGCCTAAAAAGATAATATACATAAGCTGCAACCCAGCAACACTAATGCGAGATTTAAGCAAACTAGAAGAAAAATATGAAATATGCAAAATCACACCAGTAGACATGTTCCCATTTACGCGGACACGTTGAGTGTGTATCAGTGCTAGGTTTGAAAGAGGGGGAATTGTTTCCACATTTTTAGATTTAGCAGGAGCCAGAGCAAAAAGGAATATTCCAATAACTAATGTATATAAAAAATACTATAGAGGAAAAAAAGATAAATTCTATCATAAGAAGGTGTAATTATGGAACTAAGAAATAAAGCATATGGAGAATTAGAGTTAGTATTACCAAGAGAGGAGCATAGGGAACAATTAGAAAATTATTTAAAAGAACATTTTGAAAATAATGAATATATCTTACATGGAGATGGGGGATTAAGCAAAATAAAGAACTTTGATGAATGGCTTCATAAAATACATAACGAAAGTATAAAAGAAAAAGTACCAGAGGGCAGAGTACAAGCAACATTATATTTAGCAATAAGAAAATCAGATAATAGAATTATTGGTACAATACAAATTAGGCATGAATTAAATGAATATCTACTAAATATAGGAGGGCATATAGGAGACGGAGTTAGACCATCTGAAAGGCGAAAAGGGTATGCAACGGAAATGATAAGACTAGCTTTAGAAAAATGTAAAGAAATAGGACTAGATAAAGTTTTGATTACTTGCAATAAAGATAATATAGGTTCAAGAAAGAGCATTCAAAATAATGGTGGAATACTAGAAAATGAAACTTTAGACGAAATTGGAAAAGAACTACAAAGATTTTGGATAGAATTAAAATAGGAGAAAACAAATGCAATTAAAAAAGATAGATATACTTGAATTTAAAAAAGTCATATACTCAGATTATAAAAAAATATTTCCAAATATAGAAAGAAAATCATACAGGACAATAAAGAAACTATACAATAATAATATGTCAGATATAATTGGAATTATACAGGACAATAAGCTTGTAGGTTTTATTATAATAAATACAATAGAAGATAACTTATATGCAATACTAGACTACTTTGCAATTTTACCCAAATATCAAGGTAAAGGATATGGTACAGAAGCAATAAAGCTATTAAAGGAAATGTACAAAGAATATAATGGCATATACATAGAAATAGAGAAAATAGAAACCGCAAAAACTGAAGAAGAAATGCATATAAGGAAAAGAAGGGCTAATTTTTATGAAAATTTAGGCTTTATCAAAATGAAATTTGATTTAGATTTATTTTTTGTGATATATTCTACGTATATTCTTCCATGTAAAGTAGATAAATTTACAGACAGGGAAGCAATAGATGAGATATTTAAAATATATATAGCAACTATTGGAGAAAAAAGAACAGAAAAGTATTGCAAATTGCTAGAAGAATAAGCGATCTACATAACAGATGTTGACATAATTTCCGTAATTTGTTATAATAATACGGTAAACCAATATTAAGATATATGTTATATGAAGAAAGGCACATAGTAATTTTGTATGCAAGAAGTAACAAAGAAAGGAAATAAATCATGAGTGATAGAATAAAAACTCTTAATTCAATGGAGGAATTTAAGAAAGTATATTTTGCATTTTCGGGATATCCATATTATGAAAGAATGACAGATGAAAAGGCGGAAGAGATTTATAGAGAATACCAAGAAAACAGTGCAAACATATATGGAGCATATAGAGATGGTGAATGTACACGGTTTAATAGCATTAGAAGCAGGAGTACAAGAAGGGCACCCAGTCAAATTTTCAGAAGGAAATGTTGGATATTTAGCAGATGTTGTAGTGGATGAGAAATTTAGAAATGAAGGTTTCGGTGCAGCTCTTATGGTATATGCAGTAATGCAGGCAAAATCTCTAGGATTTGATACACTATATATGAGAACATTAGAAGAGAATTCTATGTCAAAAGGTATTGCTTTAGCTCTAGGATTTAATCAAATACAAGGAGCAATTCAAATTGTTGAAAGAGAAATAATAGATGGAAGCACAAAAAATATGAGAGATATATTTTTAGAAAAGGACTTGAAAAACCTAAATAAAGATGATATAGACGCAGCAATGCAAATGGTAGTATCTAAGAAACAGAGG
>Ga0137298_11152_pt1 | contig 15809 bp, 10 predicted proteins | sample RamsorincwithD2O_2_FD_97182 | JGI IMG/M metagenome (GOLD analysis project Ga0137298, IMG submission 97182) | Mouse cecal microbial communities from Vienna, Austria - Glucosamine amended with D2O | ecosystem: Host-associated > Mammals > Digestive system > Large intestine > Cecum | place: Austria...
CGACGAGGAAGTGGACTTCATGAAAAAACGGTGTAGCTATATCCCCGTGTGGTTCTATAATTTCCTTAAAGGTTTCAGATATGACAGGCGCCAGGTCAAGGCGTCGCAGGATGCATCCGGGCATCTGTCGGTTGAAATCGAGGGGTGCTGGAGTGAGACGATTTTGCTTGAGGTGAAATTGTTGGCCATAATATCGGAGTTATACTACATCATGACCGGGCAGGACGGTAAAATCAGTCTTGATATGTGCCGGGCTAAATCGGCGGAGAAAGCCCGACGCCTGGTGGAGGCCGGATGTGTGTTCAGTGATTTCGGCACCCGGCGCAGGGCTTCGTTTGCCGCGCAGGATTGCGCTGTCGGGGCGATGGCATCCTGCCGGGAGGGGGATTTGCATGGGGAAGGCAGGTTTGTAGGCACAAGTAATGTTTATCTCGCTATGAAGTATGACCTGGTTCCTGTCGGGACTATGGCTCATGAGCTGATTTGTGCCATCGCAGGAATGTTCGGCCCCCAGATGGCCAATAACCTTGCTATGCGTGTATGGGCTGCGACCTATCGCGGGGCACTTGGCACATTCCTTTATGATACATACGGATGGGATATTTTCAGTCTTAATTTCTCGGAGGATTATGCCAACATGTTCAAGGGATTGCGCGTGGACAGCGGTGATAACCGTGATGAACTGATGAAGATTGTGGAGAAATACCGTTCGTTGGGAATCGACTCCCGTACAAAGCAGGTGGTGTTCAGCAACGGACTTGATACCGATAGCGCGATAGAAATCCAAAGGTATGCTTCGTCGCTTTGCAAGCCTTCGTTCGGCATCGGCACGCATTTCACTAACGATTTCGATGGGTTAAAGCCTATGAATATCGTAATCAAGCTGGTTGCAGCCAAAATCACCGAATCGTGGAATTTTTATAACGATACTTGCAAGTTAAGTGAAGACCGGGGCAAATTCACCGGCAAGCCGGAAGTTGTAGACCGGTTTCTTGAAACCCTGCATCTTGTAAAATAACGTGTGCCGGAATCGCGTTAAGACAAAGGGTGTGAAGTGTGTGGGGAGGAACAGGTAGGGGATGGTGAAACCGGCAGGCACAGGCAATGGAGCGGAAGATAATCCATGTGGATATGGATGCGTTTTATGCATCGGTGGAACAGCGCGATAATCCCGCGCTGAAGGGATGTCCTGTGGCTGTGGGGCATGACGGCGGACGCGGGGTGGTGGCTGCTGCAAGCTATGAGGCACGTAGGTTCGGGGTGCGTTCGGCCATGGCTATGTCGAAGGCGAAGCGGTTATGTCCGCAATTGGTAGTGGTGCCGTGCCGGTTCGATGTCTATTGGGCGGTTTCAGGGCAGATTAATGAGATTTTTCATGAATATACCGATTTGGTGGAGCCTATTTCGCTTGACGAGGCTTTCCTGGATGTAACCGCCAACAAGCCGGGCATAGAATTGGCAGTTACTATTGCAAAGGAAATCAAGCGTAAAATATGGGAACGGTTGCATCTGCGGGCATCGGCAGGAGTGTCGTATAACAAATTCCTGGCCAAAGTGGCATCCGATTACCGCAAGCCTGACGGGTTGTGTACCATTCATCCCTCGCAGGCAGACAGGTTCCTGGCTACGTTGCCGGTGGAAAGCTTTTGGGGAGTGGGGCCTGTGACAGCACAGAAAATGCATATGCTGGGTATCCATACCGGCAGCGATTTGAAGGCATGCTCCCAATCAATGCTGACATTGGAGTTCGGCAAGGCGGGCAGGTTGTATTATGATTTTGCACATGGCATCGACCCACGCCAGGTCGAGGCTGTGCGTGAGCGGAAATCGGTGGGATGTGAATCAACGTTCCAGCAGGATATTGTATCTCGCCAGGAGATTGATGCGGAGCTGGTGAATATAGTGGATGAATTGGTGCGACGGCTTTCGAAGAAAAATTTCAAAGGGCACACCCTCACACTGAAGGTGAAGTTTTCCGATTTCTCACAAATAACGCGTTCGGTTACCGAGCCGCGAGCCATCCCTGGTGGCGACAGTATCCTGGAGGTTGCACGCCGGTTGACTTCGATGCCGGGGATTTTGGAGAAGCCGGTGAGACTGCTTGGGCTTACAATGTCGAATTCACATGATGATGAGCCGTCGGAACCTTATACGGTTCAATTGCGGCTTGACATTTGAGTGCGTCGGCTGTTATAAGGGATTATCTAGCAGTCTTTTTGAAAAATAGGCAATCTTTATGAGTTCCTTTACCGGCTGTTGCTGTCGGTAAGCCATGAGGCTATTTCGCGTTGAAGGGTGGAATCACGAGGCGACATAGCCCAGCCGTGGAACTGGTTCAACGAAATCTCCAGCGAGGCATCGAGGTCGGGATAGCGCCGGAGGAGCGGGGTCGCCACCCTGGCACTTACAACCGCGTTCGGGATTTCGCCCAATGCGGTCATGATTATCAGCTGTTCGGATGAATATTGCGGGTCTTCTGTCACGTAGATGGTGTCGCCTATTTCATGTGAAAGGTTGCGCAGGCGGGAAATGAACGGTGAGTTGTGAGGCACTGTCACATGTTTGCCTGCAAGGTCGAACTGGGTGGCGCATTCCACCTCCCCGGTTGTGTCGCGGCGTTGGACAAGCACCTGGCGGTCGATTTCACCAGCCTGGATGAAACGGTAACGGTTTTTGAGTTCGGATGTAATCGGGATGTCGCTGACCACTAACTGGTAGCGCCCTTCGTCAAGGCCGGTCAAGGCGGTTTGAAGCTGTGTGAAAGGGTGAAACTTCAGCGGGCGCCCGTGTTTGGATGCCAATTTGTTTATCAAGTCGTAATAATAACCTCCCAGGGTGTCGCCCAGGGTGGTGACCCCCATGGGAGAGATTTCAATTGCCACGTTTATGGTATCGCCACCGGCCACTTTTTCAGAGCGTTCAGGCAGGTTGCGTGCCGAGCATTGCCGCAAGCCTATCATCAAGCCTATGGCAATGAGAAGCAGCAGTAGATACATCGGGAAACTCCCTTTTTTATGCTGTATTCGCTCAAACATGGCTGCGTTTTAGTTTTATATTGTCGTTATCGGCTTGAGGCGTGTGGCGAACCGGGACGGACGTCGCAGGATATATGACTATAACAATCCAGCCTGGCGGTTCAGTTTGCAAAATCTATACTCAGGCCCATCTGAAGGCGTCGCGGGTTCATCGGATAATGAGGCATTGAGAAATAGTTGGTGCCTGTCATGCCCTGGTTTACGTGCGACATCATGATGTAGAACCGTGTGCGTGACAGCTTGCAGTTGAGGTAGACGTTGACAAACGGGTAGTTGCCTATGTCGACTTTGCGCTGGTTGTAGAAACTCATAGTAGCGGGTTGGAAATCCACGCCTTTGTACTTTGTGAAATAATCGCAATTTGCCCCGAACTGCACGAAAAGGGTGGCAATCCTGAACGTCACATAGAGGTTGGTATTGATGGCAAGTTTCGGCATTGGGATTACGGCGTCCTGCGTGCAGGTCTGGTATGTTACCAGGTTGTCCCAGTGCAGCACACCGAATTTAAAGTTCTGACGCAGTGTTGCGCTGAACACCTGTGCACTTCCGCCATATTGCGCGGGGAGGGCGTTTTCATCGAAATAAAGCTGGTTCTGCACATTTTCCACGGCAGCCGAGAACCGGGTATTAGTCCAGGGTATGGCTATTTCTCCACCCAGACGCAGGGAACGGGTTTTGTGGAAATTGTTATCCCACATGAAGTGGTTTGACCAGTAATGCTGCATAAGCCATGGTGCCGACAGGTTGGTGAAATGTCCGAAGGCACGGACAGGCACGGTGTCGCCGAAGAGCGGGATGCGGGTTGTGATTTCACCATTGACTTTTATTTCTCCTGCCGCAGGGCCTACAAGGCCGATTTCGCCGGTAACATTGTAGTTGAACAGTCGGCCTTGCTGCTTTGTGAGTTGGGCGCCCACCCACAGCAGGTTCTGTTTTTCCTGGCGCATCATGTCAGGATAGGGGTTGGGGCGCATTGTCTCCATTTGTGCCTCGGTCGGTGCCTGCTCCTCGCTTGTCATGTCGTAGCTTCTGATTTCGTGCGTAAGATAGGCGGCAAGCCCGGCTTTGGCATATTTGTTGAAGCCTTCGAGCAGCGAAATCCCGACGGTGTTGCGGAGCTTCCAATAATCCTGCACATCAACAGTGTAATCGGGGTTGAGGTAGGTGTTTTCCCAAAATTCAAGATTCTGGGTGGCGTTTAAGTTCCTGAATTTATGTATGCCGTCGTTATATTTCAACGTCCATATCAGGCTCGTCACAGGCACAAGCGTGCGTTTCACGGTGGTGTCGTTTACCTGTTCTTCTTTCCAGAATCCCAGTTTATACCTGTTGTTGAGATATAGTTCTGTGCCACGGATTCGGTTGAATGCGTCGGTAAGATTCGTCGGTATGTCCTTTGCGTTTACCGAGGTGTTACCGCCCTGCACAACCGCCGGGTCGGTGATATAAAGGTCGTCGGTGATGCCGCCGTTCTCTTTCAGCAGCATGTTGAAGTGGGTGAAATAGCCTTGGAACTCATATCGTTCGCCGAGGTATGACGCTGACACCCCCCAGTTCAAATCTTTTGCCGCCTGATAGTTGTAACTGCCTTTGGAGTAGATGTAGTCAATCATCGCCCCTATCTGCATGCGGGCATTGGCATTGGCCGAGAATATGGTTGAAAACCTGTCTTGCCCGATTTCCTTCCCGCCTCCGAAATTATAAGAGAGGAGGGTCATCGGGATGCGTGTGTTATAGAATTTAGCTTTTGATTCGGATGGAATCCAAGGCTTGATTGCATCGTCGAAGAAAAAGTCGCTTATCGGCTCTCGCTCCATGAAAAGCATGTTACGCCCTTCGGCACAATAGTTGCCGGTGGCGGCATATGCGCTCGACACCTCCTGCGGGATGAATTCCAGTGAATAGTTTTCAAACAGGGTGTCGATTGTGGCCGGTTCCCGCAAGCCGAGCGGCGGCACGAGCTTCCATGCATACGACGGCTCCAACCGAGTTTTTTTTGCTTCCCCTGACAGGGCTGCGCAAAGAGCCAGGCACCCAAGGATTAGGAATGGTAATATCTTTTTTGTCACAGGTAACCGTTCTATTTTGTAATCAGCTACAAATTTACACAGAAATTCCCGACCCTCCGCCTATCCGGCTGAAAATTTGGTTGTAGGATACAGGGTGGTCAGGATGGTTTCGATATCCGGCAAACCTACAGGCCCTACGAGGTTATAACGGGCGGTAGGTGGTGAGTTCGTCGCGTAGGTAGCGGCGGAAGTAGCGTGTGCCGGAGTTGTCGTCGTCGAGGAGTTTTGCCAATGAGGCCAGGAGCTTGTCGGCCACTAGGTTGCGGTCGGCTGTTTCTACCATTTTCAGCATTATCGCGCTTATGCCTTTCATCAGGGTTTCACTGAAATAGACCGATGTCTCGCTCATGAGGGCGAAACTGACGATATAGTGCATGAGTTCGATTTCCTTGTCGTAGCCTGGCTGGAAACCTTCAAATTCTTTAAGCAGCTTTTTTATCACCGAGATACGGGCTTTCGAATGGCCTCGTTTGCTGCGGTTGAATTCCTTTGATGCCGCTACTTTGTATTTTTCAATCAGTTTATCTACATCGGGATTAAGGAAGAAATCGAAATATTCCTTGATTTCCTTACGTGCGGCATACGCATCAAGAATCATTTGCTCAAGCTGGTGGCGTTCGAGCTGTTTTATTTCCTTGGTAAGTCTGAGCTTCGACATCGGTTAGAAATCTATTGTAAGGCGTACGTTGAACTGGCGGCGTGTGAGGTAGTTGGGCACGGCATACTGGATGCTGTTGACGTCGGTTACCCAGTAGTAGCTTGAAACGTTGGATATGTCGAGAAGGTTGAACACATCGACACCAAGCCATATGCTTTTCAGCCATCGGTGTAGCCCCGATGGGTTTTCCCCTTCGGCCAAAGGTGAGAGGAGGGCGTAGTTCAATCCCACATCGACACGCTTGTAGGCCGGTGCGCGGAAGTATCCCTTGTCGCGGGTGGAGTGCGGCGCAGTGGTTGGAAGGCCGTCGGAGAAGATTCCGCGTAGGGAGAATTTCAGTTTGGGGAATTTCGGGAAGTAGTCGGTGAAGAACAGCGCAACGGAATAGCGCTGGTCGGTGGGGCGTGGCACAGTGATGCCGTTGAGGTTCTCGCCGGTTTTCATCAGTGAGAAACTTATCCATGAATCAGTGCCCGGAACAAACTGACCGAATAGTTTGAGGTCAAGCCCGGTGGTGTATCCGTCGGTCAGGTTTTCCCCCTGGTAGACGACTTTGAGGTTGTCGATTTCATAAGGGATGAGGTTGTTGAGTTTTTTGTAGTAGGCTTCGGCCGACAGTTTGAACGGGCGGTCGAGCATTCGGAATGTGTAGTCGCCTCCGAGGATAAGGTGTATGCTCTGTTGCGATTTGATGTCGGGGTTGAGGTTGATGACGGTATTACCGTCGGCATCCTCGACAGGTCGGCGGAATTCTTTATAAAATGGCTGCTGGTAGTAAAGACCTGTGGCAAACCGGAAAGTCCATGAATTGTTGCGCTCGGGTATAAATGCAACGTTAAGACGTGGCGACACCAGGAATTCCTTGTTGAAATCCCAGTAGGAAAAGCGCAGTCCGCCGTTGAATGCGAAATAACCCAGCGGGCTGTTAAGCCTGTAGGAATCGGCGGCATAGAATGCCATGCGTGTTGTTGACAGGTCGTGGCGTGATGTAAGGTTGTAAATCATGCGTATATGCTGCCCGTCGGAGGGGAGGGTGTAGCCCGCCGAATCGCGCAGTTCCCATTCCCTGGAACGCTCCATGATAGTCTGGCGGTTCATGGTGGCCCCATAGCTGAGGTTATGGTTGTTGAGCGATGTGTGTCCGTGCAAGCCGATTGAAAATACAGATATCTTAAGGCGGTTGCGTGCGTGTTCGTGATATCGCCCCACGCCGAGTTCCCCTCCGACAGCGTTGTCGGGATTGCCTTCGCCGGTTGTCCCGGCCTGGTCGAGCCAGTATTCCCCGGAAATGTCGTAGGCTACAAGTTCGTTTGTAAGATAGCCGGAGGCAAGCAGGGTGAAGTCGGTGCTTTTCGAGTGGCGGTAATTAAGGTTGAACGCTCCGAAATATGTCTCGAAGCGGTCTTTTTCCTGGCCGTCGAAATATACTTTGAACTGTTTGGCATCGTTGGAGGTGCCGAAGTTGGTTTCGCGGTTTACGGGTATGAATTTATAGTTGTTTACAGCTATGTTGCCAAGAAACGAAGCCTTCCATTTCTTGCCCGTTTTAAACGTGATATTTGTCTGATAATCGAAAAAGTCAGGGTCATATTCCCCTTTGGTCTCAAGGGAGCTCAGGAGTGACGAATTGCGTTTGTAGCGCACGCCGTGAAGCTGGGAGAATTTTCCCGAACTTTGCCCTAGTGACACGGAAAAGCCCATGAGGCTTCCGCTGACAGAGCCTTCGAATGATTCCGGCTCGCGGTAGGTTATATCAAGTGCCGACGACATCTTGTCGCCGTATTCAACACCGAACCCGCCGGTCGAGAACCCGACAGAGCCAACCATGTCGGGGTTGATTATGCTGAGCCCTTCCTGCTGCCCGGAGCTTACAAGCTGTGGGCGGTAAACCTCTATGCCGTTGATATAAACTGAGTTCTCGTCATATGTGCCGCCACGGACGGAATATTGGCTCGACATCTCGTTGTTGGAGTTGACGCCCGCAAGTGTTGTCAGCATCGATTCAACGGAACCGCCGGTGGCATCTGCCGCCAGGCGGTAGGAATCGGTGTCGATGGTCTGCATCTGGTCGGTCTGTTTGCGGAAGTCGGTAACCTGTATCTCGGTGAGCTTGTGGTCCTTCGACTGCATCCTGACATTCAGTGCCAAATCTCCTTTGGGATTAATCAGCTGCCGGCGTAACTCGTCATATCCGATGCATGAGAACACCACTGTCAGGGTGTCATTTGCAGGGGTAGGGGCCGAGAGCTTGTATGTGCCGTCAAGGCCGGTGTTGGTGCCTATTGCCGTCCCGTCGATTCTTACTGTAACGAACTCGATGGGTGAGTTTTCGGCATCGACTACCTTGCCGTGTAGTTTGACTTGCGCCATGCCTTGCAGGATGGTGACCGCAATGGCGATAATTGCCAGATATATGCGTAGGTGTGTAACCTTCATGTTTTTTCGTTGGTTCTATAGTTTATTTAACGTGTTTTGGCTTTGCAAATTATGTAAGGGCTTCAAATTATAGGGATGCAGGGGTTGGTTGAATTGCAGATAAGACTTTGGTTTTAAATTTTAACAATGGAATTATCGTTTTTTAGAATCTTTTGGCAGGCAGACATGCCACAAATTAGTGCGGTTATATTAATTTTGCACCAATTTATCGACGAAAAAGTCAATACGGCATCAAACTCCAATTTAGACTGTCTTTTTTTCTCACCACAGACAAAATAAGCGCTTTATAAGCTTTTTGGTGCAAATATATTTCTATTCGTTTTGATAACGATAGAAGTCAGGATGATTTCATAATGTTTTACGGTTAAAATTTAGTGGATAATGAAAGTACGGACTGTAAAGAATCCTCCCCTTTGGCTCAGTGTGTTGCCGGTGGCTGCGTTGCTGCTGGTGTTGTTGGTTATAATCCTTGCGAAAGGGGCCGGTGCTGTTTCCGAATGCAGCCATTTGGTTTTGTGTGGTGCGACTGTGTTTGCGTTGGTGTTATCATTTTTATGTGGCAGTTTCAGCAAACGCGGCATGCTGACAGGGTTTATCCGCAGCAGCCGCCAGGTTATGCCTGCAATTCCGATGCTTTTCTGCATTGCGATGGTTGCCACGACATGGATGCTCGGTGGCGTTGTGCCTACCCTTATCGATTATGGGTTGCGGATGTTGCACCCTTCGTTCTTTTTGGTTACGGCTTGCGTTGTGTGTGCTGTAATCTCCGTGCTTACCGGCAGCTCATGGTCGACTATCGCCACGATAGGGGTGGCCTTTATGGGCATCGGGCATTTGATGGGGTTCCATCCCGGATGGGTTGCAGGAGCTGTTATTTCGGGCGCTTATTTCGGGGATAAGATTTCACCGTTGAGCGACACTACCGTTTTGGCCTCTTCGGCTTGCGGTGTGGATCTGTTCAAGCATATGAAGTACTTGATGCTCACCTCAGTCCCGGCTCTTTTTGTTGCGCTTGTGGTGTTTCTTGTCGCCGGTTTTGCGTATGGTGACGCCGAAGTGGCGCATTCGTCCGAGCTTTTCGGTGCATTGCGCTCAACTTTCAACATAACTCCTCTTACATTGATAGTGCCGGCATTGACCTTGCTTTTGATTGTGCTCAGGATGCCGACATTGATTACACTTGCATTGAGCGCATTGCTTGGTTTTGTTTCTATTTTTATCTTGCAGGAACATGAGGGACTGTCGGTAGCCGGGGCTTTGTCATCACTATGGGGCGGCAGCTCGCTTGCAACAGGTATGCCGATGCTCGACGAACTTGTGTCTACCGGGGGGATAAGGGGTATGTTGCCTACAATCATGCTGGTGCTTAGTGCCATGTTGTTCGGCTCTGTTTTAATGGGTTCGGGGATGCTTGCTTCCATCACCGGGGCTATAACGAAGCGGCTGCGTAGGCGAACATCGATTGTCGGCGCCACGGTGTGCAGCGGATTGTTTATGAATTCGGCCACGGCTGACCAATATCTTTCGCTGATTGTTACAGGGAATATGTATAGGAACGTGTACCGTCGTTTCGGGCTGGAACCGCGTCTGTTAAGCCGCACGATAGAGGATTCCGTGTCTGCCACATCGGTGCTGATACCTTGGAATTCATGCGGGATAACACAGTCGACGGTTTTGGGTGTATCAACCTTGGTTTATTTCCCGTTCTGTATTTTCAATATACTTTCCCCTTGCATGAGCCTGGTTATGGTTTGGACAGGTTATCGCATACGTTCACTTTCTCATCGTCGCATGGTTGCAGCTTCATGATTTTCCCCAGGTTGGGGAATCGTCGGGGTTGCCCACCGTTCTTACCTTATAGCAAACGGCGCCGGAAATTTTCCGGCGCCGTTTGCTATAAGGTAAGAACGGTGTCTGAATTACATAGATTCAACGCGTTTGAGGTTTTCCTCGTCGTTGAGGTTGTAGTAGATGCTGCGGAGCACCTGGCGGGCATCGCTCATGGTGTCGTCAATCTGATAGGCTTTTTCAAGGTAGCCTGCCGCTTCCTTCAGAATGGGGTCGACTTTGGTTGAGCGGAATTCCTGATACTGGGAGTTTGACATGTTGCCACCCTCTTTCTGGTCGAGGTCGCACGCTTTCTGATAAAGCTTGTAGCCATACTGCATGAGTGCGTTGGCGTTGTCGGCGTCGAGCGAGATGGCTTTCTTGAATTGCTCGAGAGCGGCATCTTGCTTCCCTTCGCTGTCGCAGAGCACGCCTTTTACGAAGTAGAGCTGTGCGTTATCGGGGTCGTCGGCGATATATTTGTCGATGAGCGCGTCGGCTTTGGCATATTCCTTTTTGTCAATGAGGTTGTTGACCATGAAGCCGATGTAGCGGCTGTCTTCTTTGCCGTAGAGAGCATAAGCCTGTTCGGCGATGTCGGCCATATCCTGTGGGCGCTGCAGTTGCGAAGCTGCTGCGATGGCATAGTCGAAGGCATTCTTTTTGGTGTAGCCGTGGGCGATAGCGTCCTTGAAGTTTTTAAGGGCGGCTTCGTTATCCTGTGCCAACGAGTTCCCGATACCCATGTTATACATGATTTCGGCTATCAGGGTGTCGGCCGGAGCCTTGATTCCGCCTTTTGCAAACACCGGGTTGTTGGGCAGGGTGGTGTAGAGTTCCCAAGCCTTTACCGCGCCGGGATAGTCTTCGGCTTCCCAAAGGAACAGGGCTGCGTTGTTGAAGTCGTTATAGTGGTTTACAACCTGCTTTACGATGTCTTTGGAATATTTGGTTTTTACTTTTCCTTTTGAATCGGTAATGGTGTCGAGGGGGAGGGCTTTCGAAAAGTAGTCGAAACCTTCGATAATGGATGAGCCAATCTGTTTTTTGTTGACTTCCTTACCCATTTGTGCGAATACGCTTTGCTGGTCGTAATAGTCGTATGCACCTTTTCCGGCAACAAACCATGTGTAAGCGTCGGTCGCTGTTTCAGCGTCGGTAAAGGCGGGAGCGAGTTTCTTCATTTGGTCGGGATAGCTCGCAGCATTCGATTTCATTTCGCGTTCTACTTCCTTGACGAGCTGTTTTTGTGCGGCAGCTGTGCCGAGAGTGAGAAGGCAGAGACCTAAGATACTGATTTTTTTCATAACTTTCGGTTCTTATGGATTAATAGAATTAAGAGATTTCTAAAAAAAATGGAAAATATCATACAATCGAGTAGGTTGATATGATGTTTTTAATCTGCCCCCCGGACATCCGTCCGGGAGGCTTTTGGGGCGGTTTGGTGTTGAGAACCGCGTTGGGGTTATTCGTCAGCGGTTTCTTCAGGCGCTGCTTCGTTGTCGTCGTCGGACTCATCAGCCTCGTCGGTGTCGAGGGTGTTGTCAATCGGTTCTTCCGGGAGTTCTTCCGGGTTTTCGATTGTTTCTACAGCTTCTTCTTCAGGGTCGGTGGCCACACAGCATACGGATGCTATTTCGTCGCCTCGCTTTTCGAGGTTGATGATTCGCACGCCTTGTGTGGCACGTCCCATCACGCGGATGTCGGCAACACGCACACGGAGTGTGATACCCGAACGGTTTATGATTACGAGGTCGCATTCGTCGTCAACACTCTTCATCGCAACAACAACACCTGTCTTTTCGGTAATGTTCATTGTCTTGACACCTTTACCGCCTCGGTTCGTGATGCGGTAGCCGTCGAGCAGCGAACGTTTGCCGAACCCGTTTTCGGAAATCACCATCACGTTCTTGTTATCGTCGGGGTGCATGCATATCATGCCGATAACCTCGTCGTTGTCATCGTCGAGTTTCATGCCACGCACGCCGGTCGACACACGTCCCATCTGCCTTACGGCCGATTCGTTGAAACGGATGGCACGGCCGTTGCGGTTGGCCATGAGGATTTCCGAGTTGCCGTCGGTGAGTTCCACGCCGATAACCTGGTCTCCTTCGCGGATGATGATGGCTTTCTTGCCCTTAATGTTGACACGCGCATATTCGGCAAGCGATGTTTTCTTTATGATACCTTGGCGGGTGGCGAACACAAGGTTATGGGTAGAGGTGAATTCCGTATCCTCGAGGTTCTTGCAACGGATGAATGCGTTGACCGAATCGCCCGGCTCGATGTTGAGAAGGTTCTGTATAGCCCGTCCCTTGGTGTTTTTGGCGCCTTCGGGAATTTCATACACCTTCATTTTGTAAACCATTCCTCGTTGTGTGAAGAAGAGTATGTTGCTGTGCATCGACGCGGGGTAGATGTACTCGATGAAATCCTCTTCACGGGTGTTGCTGCCGCGAGAGCCTACGCCGCCACGGTTCTGTGCGCGGAATTCGGTCAGCGGGGTGCGTTTGATGTAGCCCATGTGCGAGATAGTGATAATCATCTCGTCGTCGGCATAGAAATCTTCGGCGTTGAAATCGCCTGCGGTATAGTCGATTTCGGTGCGACGCGGATTGCCGTAGGCATCGCGTATCTCTATCAGTTCGCTCTTTATAAGCTCGCGGCACACATGCTCGTCGTTGAGTATTTCCTCCAGGTGTGCGATAAGCTTCTTGATTTCCTCGTAGTTGGCATGTAGCTTGTCCTGTTCGAGGCCGGTGAGCTGGTAGAGTCGCATGTTGACGATTGCCTGAGCCTGCACTTCCGACAGTTCGAACCTTTCCATAAGGGTGGCCTTGGCCGCATCGGTCGATGAGGCATGGCGTATGATGGCGATAACCTCGTCGATATGGTCGGATGCTATAATCAACCCTTCTAGGATATGGGCGCGTTCCTGGGCTTTCCTGAGCTCAAAGCGGGTGCGGCGCACAACCACTTCGTGACGATGGTCGACAAACGCTTTTATTATATCCTTGAGGTTTAACAGTTTGGGCCTGCCGTTGACCAACGCTACGTTATTGACGCTGAATGCCGACTGCATCGGCGTCATTTTGTAGAGTTTGTTGAGCACCACATTGGCGTTTGCATCTTGGCGGAGCTTTATGACTATGCGCATACCCTTGTAGTCGCTTTCGTCGTTAAGGTCGGCTATGCCTTCGAGTTTTTTCTCGGTTACAAGGTCGGCGATGTAGCGGATCAGTTCCGCTTTGTTGACGCCGTAAGGGATTTCGTTGACGATGATTACCTCATGTTCCTTTTCCTGCTCTATGACGGCTTTGGCACGGATTACCACACGTCCGCGCCCGGTTTCGTATGCTTCTTTTACACCGTTGTAGCCGTAGATAGTCCCGCCGGTAGGGAAGTCGGGTGCAGGTATGTACTGCATCAGTTCCTCGACAGTCATTTCGGGATTGTCAATCATTGCCACGCAGGCGTTGATTGATTCGGCCAGGTTGTGTGTAGGCATGTTGGTGGCCATACCTACGGCGATACCCGACGAACCGTTGACCAGGAGGTTGGGGATGCGGGTTGGGAGCACTACGGGTTCTTTTGCGGAGTTGTCGTAGTTTGGCTGGAAATCGACTGTTTCGGAGTCGATGTCGCGAAGCATCTCTTCGCCGATACGTTGCAGGCGTACTTCGGTGTAACGCATCGCCGCAGGGCCGTCACCGTCGATTGAGCCGAAGTTACCGTGACCGTCGACCAGGCATTCACGCATAGCCCAAGGCTGGGCCATACGCACTATTGTGCCGTAGATTGACGAGTCGCCGTGAGGGTGGTACTTACCCATGACCTCTCCGACGGCTTTTGCAGCTTTTTTATGCGCCTTGTCGGAGTTGTTGCCCATTTCATTCATGCCGAACAGCACTCGGCGGTGAACAGGCTTCAGGCCGTCGCGGACGTCGGGAAGGGCACGCGACACGATTACCGACATTGAATAGTCGATATATGCCGCCTTCATTTCATTCTCGATGTTGATCTTGATTATGCGATCTTCTTCAAGCATTTTTGATATGTTCTACTCTTGTTTTTTTATTTAAGGCAATACGCTTATTCGTCGAAAAAACGGGCGTACCGGCCTATTGGAATTATAGTACAAAGATACGCAGAATTCGCGAGACTATGGCAATAAATGGGGAATAAAGTAATGTGTTGAGAGTTAGGAGAGATTGGCGTTGTTCGTCCGAAGGGTGCTTTCGGCGGAAAATTCGGTTTTTGGAAGGGTTAGGAGATTAATTCCTCAATGCCCGGAAATAATTCAAGATTGGTACTCATTGTTCCTTGTGTGTATTTCCCCATGAGTTTTCCATCTTGTTTTCGTCCGGTAAACGTCAATCCGATGCGTTTAACCGTTACATTTACAGAATCCGCCGAAATGAAATTCACTTCTCCGGCTATTCCGTATGCTCCCTGATCCGGAGAATCAAGCGTAACTGACGGTTTACTATCTTCGCTTGTCTTGAAATTGAAAACAATCTTTAACTCCACTTGCGGAGTTATTTTCAACGTACCATGCCATGTCCCCGAAATATTATCATCGGAAGCCATGATGTTTAGAACGAAATAGATGGCTAAAATAGCTACGATTATCATTCTTTTCATTGTATTGGCCTGTTATTTTGTTAGTTCCATAAGTATATGACCATTATCATCTTTCAACACCAAGATGGAATCGTCCCTGATTTCGTATGATTTGATACTGGGCAGAATAAATACTATGCTTCGTTCTATCATCATGTTATCGCAAGCCAGTTCGGTAAAGGATATACTGGAGAATTTCAAGGCGTTTTTGCTTTTTTCAAAACTGCCGGTGATGGTATTGCAATCGGTGGTACAGGAGAACACTCCGGTGTTATCAAGCTGCAATATATACTCTGATTCCTTGTTGACCTGTGTCAGTCGTATGACGATGTGGCGATACAGTTGTATTTTTGAAGTCGCCATTCCCTGTACAGGGCATTATCTGACGGGGCATTGCATGAGCCAACCAATATGGCTAATGCAAGCATTATTGTAATAACAATGATTCGGTAAAATTTGAGGTTGTTCAGCCTTGGCTAAGCCGCTAACTGAGTCAACCGATGATTTATTTTCTGAATTATTTTGAGATGCGGAGATTTTCCGCAAGTCGAAATAATTGTTGAGGCGAGATAAGATTCAAACATAAGCCGTTTGAACTGCGCTAACGAAAGACCCGGATAATCTTTCCTTATGACCTTTTTGCAGACATTGAGGGCAGTGAAGGAAAGATTGAACGCAAAGTCAAGCCGATCCCTGTCCCGGGTCTGCTGAGACTGGAGTCCTGTGAACTGTTTGGCATCGCGTATGCCGAACTCAATCTGGAAGCGGGTGCGGTAGAAACCGATGATCTTTTCAGGCCTCATGTCGGTGTCGGTGGAGAAGTACAGGAGAGGCTCTCCGTTTTCAACCGGACAGACCACGATACGTATGTCGCGTTTCAATGCCCTCGAGTGTACGACCGCCGTGTGACATCGGGTTTTGTTTCCTTTGGAATCCTCATATATGAATGAAGTGAACACGGACATATCAAGGCTGGAGAAATCCACTTTCTCTCCATACTTTTTCTTTCTGCCGCGTCTTCGCGGGGCGGAGGAATCCGGCATGGCCAGATACCTCAGATATGAGTTGGCACGTAATCTCCCGACAAACCGGAATCCCATGCCAATCACTTCATTTACAAACTCATATTTGGAGAAAAAGGCATCGGCAACCAGAATATCC
>Ga0137298_11170_pt1 | contig 15535 bp, 8 predicted proteins | sample RamsorincwithD2O_2_FD_97182 | JGI IMG/M metagenome (GOLD analysis project Ga0137298, IMG submission 97182) | Mouse cecal microbial communities from Vienna, Austria - Glucosamine amended with D2O | ecosystem: Host-associated > Mammals > Digestive system > Large intestine > Cecum | place: Austria...
TTAAAGTTATTTGTGCTGGTTCATACACTGCAGCATTATTAAACATATCTCCAGCTTTAACATTATTATTTAAATAAGTATTATTTTGTATTTTTAAAGTTGTTGTTAAATTAAAACATCTATAAAACATCTTATCCATAAGAGTTAGTTTACTTATATCAAAATTTATACTTTCTAAACTAATACATCCATGAAACATACTAGGCATCATACTAACTTTATTTGTATCCCATTTGCTTAAATCCAAACTTGTTAAGGAACTATAGTAATAAAACAAAGCAGACATATGTATAGTATTACTAACATCTAAAAATTCTATATTTTCTATCTCTTTTAAGTTTATAAAATCTCTAAATAAGTTACCAAACAAATTGTTAGCTATTATTTTTTCTTTTCCTGCAATTGTGAGTATATAACCTTCACTTCCATCATCTTCTATCCATGCCATTACACTTCCATCTTTTGCTTCTGATACATCCCAAGATTTGATTTTACTATTTGGCACTTTTACATTTATTGAAAACTTCGCTTTAGTTATTTTAGTTCTATATTCTTCAGCGTGAAAATCTGTTGTATAATCATTCCACCAACTTTGCAGCATTGGATTTTCTGAACTTGGTATTTCTTCACCTTCTTCTACTTTAGAACCTTCTCCATAAATAACTCCACCCACTTCTACTGATAATAATCCTTGTTCATTTACATACCATTTTGTTTCACTACTATATATTGGCAACTCTTTTCATGTATAATACATTGTTCCCTCTTTATTTCCCACTTTAAACATTATATTTCCTTCTACTGCATTTCCATCTGTTTCTTTTATTTCATACTTTGCTACCCCATCTGTTTTCTTAACTCCACTTGTTACCATATTTAACTGCCCATTTTTTATTACCACTACATCTTGGTTTTCTGCCATTATTTTTCCTACTGTATTTGTAAATATAGCTTGCATATTTGCTACATCACTGTTTATTCTTGCTTTATTTGCCTCTACCATTGAATTATTATTTTGTAATGATACTATAACTGCTACTGCCAAGATTATTACCACTATTATTGTTATAACTAATACAATAAGTGATATACCTCCACTATGGTTAGTTTTATAAAAAAGTTTTTTTACATGCTTTTTATTCATTTGTTGTTTGTCTTTTTTCATATTCTCCACCTCAAATTTTTACTTATATTTTATTATTTTTTCCTTTATCTTATATTCTATACTATTATTTCAAATTACTTATTGGAAATTTGTTCTAATTTTTATATTTATTTTATATTTTTCTTAAATCTCTAGTAATACATATATTATTTCAGTTATATTTCATTTTTCCATCTTTTTTATTACATACTTTTAAACACACAAAACCTAGCTAAAGAAATTCATCTTCTTTAACTAGGTTTATATATCTATATTAATTTACATTTCTTACAAAATTTGTATTAAAGTTTTCTTCTATTTCTTACCTATAGCACCTGTGTGTGTGTGTGTGTGTGTGTAGTATTAATACCACTCCATAGCTTTTAGTTAACATATTTTCGCCTTCATTTTACCAAGTATTTCTTATTTTTTTTATTATACCTAAAACATATTTTACTTTTTAAATATTATAACATATTTTTTTATATTTTGTCTACTAAGAATTCTAACATTTTACTATATTTACTAATTTTTTACAAGTAATTAAACTATTTTCTATTTTTCTTTACTTTACATACAATTTATGTTAAAATATTTTCATAATGTTTTAGTATATTATAACATAAAATATTATAAATTATATAAGGAGATGAGTTTAATGTCTAAAATTAAGGCAATAGTTTTAGCTGGAGGAAAAGGAACAAGAATGAAATCTGAACTTCCAAAAGTACTTCATAAAATTTATGATAAATGTATTATTGATTATGTATGTGATGCTTGTGAAGAGGCAAAAGTTGATGAAATTTTTGTAATCGTTGGTCACAAAGCTTCTCAAGTAGAAGAACATTTAAAAAATAGGAAAAATGTAAAATGTGTATTACAAAAGGAACAATTAGGTACAGGTCATGCTGTTATGCAAGCAAAAGATTATTTAGATGATTCTGACCTAGTATTTGTTATTAATGGTGACCAACCACTTATATCTTCACAAACTATAAAATCATTAATATCTTTTTGTGAACAAGGAAATTATGGTGGCGCTGTATTATCAGCAATAATAGACAATCCTGGTTTACTTGGAAGAATAATTCGTGATGAATATGGAAATCTAAATAGAATTGTTGAAAGAAAAGATTGTAACGAAGAAGAAGAAAAAGTTAATGAAATTAACATTGGAGTTTATTGTTTCAAAGGAAATTTACTTAAAAATTCATTAGGAAAATTAGATGATAATAATGCCCAAAACGAATATTATATAACTGATATACCTGCACATATAAAAAAGATGGGGTACAATTTTGGAGTATATGCAATAGCTGATATTTCTGAATATCAAGGTATAAATTCAAGAGAAGAATTATCCTTAGCTACCTCTACTTTACTTGATAAAACTAGAAAATTACATATGAATAACGGTATTACCTTAATAGATCCATGTAATACATATATAAGCTTAGATGCTACAATAGGTAAAGATACTATTATATATCCTGGAACAAATATTCAAGGAGCTACTGTAATTGGAGATAATTGTGTTATTGGTCCAAATTGTCACATTATTTCATCAAATATCGGAAGAAATACAATAATTGAAACAAGCAAGGTTGAAAATAGTATAATTGGAAATGATTGCAAAATTGGTCCATATTCACATTTAAGACCAAATTCTAATATTTCAAACAATTGCAAAGTTGGAAGTTATGTTGAAACAAAAAATGTAAATGTTGGAGAAAATACTAAAATTCCTCATTTTATATATGTTGGAGATGCAGATATTGGAAAAGATGTTGAAATAGCATGTGGTTGTATAACTGCAAATATGAATGTAAGCTGGGAAAAAAATAGAACAATAATAGAAGATAACTCTTTCATAGGTGCTAACTCTACTCTACTAGCTCCTGTTACTATTAGCAAAGGTGCTATAATTGGTGCTGGTTCTGTAATAACTGATAATGTTCCAAAAGATGCTCTAGCTATTGCAAGGAATAGACAAGTAATAAAAGAAAATTATTCAAAAACTATTATAAAAAAGAAATAATATTAATCTGCTAAAGTACACATTCTATTAGTATACTTTAGTAGATTTTTTTACTTATTTTAGACTTGTATATTTTTTCATTTTATTGTAAAATATTTATACAGAGTTATACGGAGGATAAAAATGTTAAATTATTTAAATAAACTTAAGGAAAAATGTAATATTAATGATGAATTATTTCAAATTATAAATGATATGTTTGATAAATTACTTAATTTTTCATATATATCAAAATACCAAGCTAGAGAATTACAAAAAAGATTATATAAAAATATAGATGTATTATTAATTGGAAATGAAGTAAGTATTGATTACAAATCTGGATATTATGACGCTGTAAAAAAAGAACTATACTTAAAGGATATAAAAAATTTAGAATCAGTATATTTAAGAATATTATATGCTATGACTACTACTGAAGTTTCCAAAGATACATATAACGTTGGTTATTCTACTTCATCACTTTCTTTAAGTGATTATAAAATTAGACATGAAAATTTCGGTTTAAATAGAGCTGTTGCTTCAAATTTAGTATGTAGACTTTTGTATACTCTTCCAACAACATTAAGTATTATGCCAACATATAGGACCTATGAAAATGATTTTTTAGGAAATAAAATTTCAAGTGATAATGATATATATTTTTTAGAAGGTACTTTACTTGCACAAATCTGTTATATACTAGATATAAATGAAGAAGATTTGTATAATCATTTTTTCACATCTCCTATGAAATATTATAAAAAATTTATAACTAAAATTTCTAATAATTTTGGTTATGATATTTGTAAATTACTAGATAGTATAAGCAAAAATTATTCGCTGTATAACAAATTAAATTATTTTAATAAATGTTTAAATGATAATTATATAAATATTAAAAGAAAATTTTTAAAAACAGATATTAGTTCTTTAGAAAAAGAAAAAGATAAAATTAAATTAGCGATTGCAGATACACTATCAAAAGTTTCTAATAAATTTAATGATAATGATGAAATCCAAACTAATATTGAAAATTCACTTGCAGAAGAAATTAACAATCTTGAAGAGTTAATTTTAAATGACATATCTAGTTTACAAAATACTCTTGTAGACTATTTAATAAATGATAAAACTAGATACTCAGCTATATCTTATGCTGTAAAATTAAAAGAACTAGAAAAAATATTAATATTAGAAAATAGAACATTAAAAAAAGCTATATATGAAACAATTTCTATTGACCTTATGAATACATTTGAAAATACAGCTTCAAATAAAATAGAAAAAATTAAATATAGCATTATAAATGAAATATTATCTAGTGATAAATATATTAAAATATATAAAAATATGAGCTTTCAAAAACTAACAGGTTTAATAGATAGTGATAAAGAAATTGTTGCTGTAACTGTTGATGATACATTTATACAACTTATCGAAATAAAAGATTTATGTTATTCAATGAAAAATTTAGAAAATAATACTATCTCAATTAATTTAAATAATATGAGCTATTTACTAAATACCCCATCTGTTGCAAAGGATATAAATATTTATGAAAGATTATTTACAAAAATTCATACTAAATTTCCTAAATTTAATACTGTAAGAATTGAAAATATGTATTTAATAAATGAATCTAACTTATCACTTGTATTAATACTTCAAAATAATTCATTTTCTGTTTTACAAATTGTAGATAATAAAGACAATACTTCAGATTTAAAAGTTGTTAAACTTAGTGAGCCTTACACATTGTTTAATTTACGAAATTCTTCACTTCCAATGATTTATAATAAAAAAGAGTCTATACTAAGAAGATTTTTCTCCTTCTTATTCTTAGCATAAAATAAATGATGAAACATATAAAAGTTTCATCATTTATTTTTATATTTTATTAACATTATTTATAATCATAGTAATAAATAATATTATAAAGATATAAATATAGTGTTTATTTAAAAAATTTATTATAAAAGTATTATAATTACTTTTGTTTCTATATATATCAATTAATAACCATACCACACTTATAACAATAAAAATAAATAATGGTATTGTTAAAATATTATACTTAAAGGCATTTAAAAAGTTAAAATTAAATAATTCATAAAAGGCTCTTGAAAGTCCGCATGCTGGACATGAAAATCCAGTTATTTTTTTAAATATGCACTCCATCTTTACGTCAAATTGATATATTAACAAGTAAAACACTATTACATTTAATAATATTACAATATTTACTACTATATTCTTATATTTATAATTTTTAATATTACTTAATCTCATTTAGTCTCTCAAAGTTATTCCATCTGCATCTGTTGATATTTCACCTGTTAAAATTAGTATTCCTTCTATTAGCCCCCACAGACCAGATACAGCTGACAATATTCCGCAAGATAAAATTGAAATTAAAAGTTGCGCTACTGCCTTTCCAGTATAACCTAAATAAAAATTATGAACACCAAGTGAACCTAAAAATATTCCTAACAGTCCTGCTGCAATTTTTGATTTTGGAGTTTTTGTACTTCCATTATTATTAGTAGTATTAGAATTATTATTACTTTCTACTTCTTTAACAACCTCTACTGTTTCATTATCTGAAACTTCAGTTTTTAAAGTTGCCTCACATTCTGCACATAATTCTTTGTTTTCTTCCCCTAAATTTTTACCACAATTTTTACAAAACATAAATTTTCACTCCTTTTTATATACTATATTATATCATAAATATTGATATTTACAACTATGTTTGAAAAAAAACTCTTAAAACATAGCTACTAACTATAGTTTTAAGAGCTTTAAATCAAATTTAAATTGACAAAAATTTAATTTTTATTTTATGTTCCATTAGAATATTCTCTCATTACCGAATTATATTCTTCATATAATTTATTAATTTCCATCATTTCATTATTTAGTTTTTCTTCTTTTTCATTTAATTGTTTTATTATTTTCTCTTTTCCCTCTTCTTTTTTCTTTTCAGACACTTTTTCATTTGAAGATGATGAAATTCCTTCTGAAACAATTATTTTATTATCTGCTAATTTACTTTTTATATCATTTATTTCTTGATTTAATTTTTTTATAACTTTTTCTTTTTCATCAATTTTTTCTTTAACAATTTCTAAACTACTTTTATTATTACTTTGAATATTATTCTTGTTATTTGAATTGCCTGAAAAGTTATTTTTATTATTTTTCAGTAACAATAATCTATACAACAATATGGCTACAACAACAAATACAATAATAAATATTAAGATTATTATTTTTTTATACAAATTTTTTTTATTGTTTATTTTGCTACTTTTTTTATTACTCATTAATTATCAAAACCTTTCTAAACATTAATCATTTTAAATATTATTATCTATAATATGTTGCTTTATAACCACCACTTGTTCCATTAGTTAAGGTTGCTCCAGTTCTTACTTTAGTTATAGAACCTTCATAAGATTTTTCTCCACCTCTTATTATTCCATTATAAAAATTAAATGTGCCTGTACTTGAGCCTGTAATACTATCTTCATTTTCTACACCAATAGTTTCACCTGTTATAATAGGGTTAGATGTACTTAATGCAGATGATGCACTTCCAACTGTAATTGTTCCGTATCTAACATACATAGCTACAAATGTTTGTGAAGTTACACTACCGCCTGTAACAGTTGTATTAGATGGTTCTTTAACATTATATATTGCAAAACCTACCGCATTTATTGTTCCAGATGATATATTAAGTGTTCCAGATTCATTTTTAACAAGAGTAAATCCTCTTTGCTCTGTATCGCTTACATAACCTGCTTTTTCTCCTCCACTTATTGTTCCACCAGTTATTGTAGTTCTACCAGCATTTGTATATATAGCTACTCTTTGCGCTGTTAAATTTCCTCCACTTACAGTTACAATTCCTGAACCTGGACTATCAATTACTGCATAATCATCATTTGTAGACATGTTGCCACCTGTTACTTTTATTGTTCCTGTTGTAGAATTTTCAATTACGTGCATACCTGTTGATTTATATGTACCACTATTTACTTCTATTGTACCACTACCTTTATTAAACAATACAGGAAATCTGCCTGCATTTATATTCGCAGTTGGATTATTTACCTTTATTGTACCGCTACCTTCATTAAACATAACAATACCTTGTGTAGTTGAAATATTTCCACCTGTTATTGTAACTTTTCCTGTTTCTGTATTCATAATTGCATTTCCTTGTGTTGAAGCTGTACCTGCAGTTATTGTACCACCTGAAATGTTAGTTATAGCCCCTGACATTGTTTTTACACCTAATGCTGCACACGAAATCGTTCCCTTAATTATATCAACATTTCCTGCCTCATTACTAACGCCTGAACCTGTAATACCAGAAATATTTGCTCCATTTACAATTACTGTACCTGTATTATTTACAACACCTGAACCATTTGATGTAATTGTTCCAGCATTTAGGTCAATTCTTCCAGAACCTGCATTATAAACTGCTACAAGATTTGTTCCTGTTGAAGATATATTACCACCATTTATAGTCATCGTTTTAGCTCCTGAATTTACAACAGCATTTGAACCACTTTTTATTGTTCCACCTTTTATTTCAAATATTCCATTATTTACTACTGCATTTCCAACTTTAGCTTCAACAGATGCTGTTTGTGAAATATTTGATGTTAAATCAGAACTATTTGCTATACCAATTCCTTTATTAGCTACTATTTTTCCGCCATTTATTGTTAATATTCCTGTTTGATTTGCAACAGCAATTCCACTTTCACCATTTCCTGTAATATTTCCACCTGTTATTGTCAATGTCCCCCTATTATTGTATACACCTGAACAGTCTGTATTAATGTTTCCATTAGTTATTTGTATAATACCTGTTGAATTATTTACCACTGCATATTTATTAACAGTTGCACTACTTGATATTGTACCACCTGTTATTTTCAAAGTCTTTGTTCCAATATTTGCTACTGTATTTGAGGCACTTTTAATTGTACCAGCCTTAATTTCAAATACACCAGTATTAGAAATAGCAACTCCAGAAGCACCATCAATTGTTCCACCAGATACATTTGAAGTATCATTTAAAGATTCATTAGATAATCCTATACCTGTTGCAGTAGATATGCTTCCATCTGTCATAGTTACAATTCCAGATACGTTATGAACAGCTGCATTAGAACCTGTACTTTTAATATTTCCACCTGTTATTGATATAGTACCAGTTGTATTATATATACCTGCACCTGCTGTAATTACATTACCAGCACTTACTTGTATAGTACCATTTGAGTTATTATATATTGCAGGTGATGATGTAGATGTTGTAGATACTCCACCACCAGAAATTTTTACAGTACCAGCACCCTCATTTAATATAACATTAGAACTACCTATTAGTGTTCCATTTTTAACTTCAACTAATTTTCCTTCTGATAAAATAACAACACCCTCTGCAGTTTTTATATTTGTATTTGCACCATCTATTGTAACAATTCCCTCAGCACCTTCATTTATAATGGCAACTGAACCCGAAGTAAAAGTTCCACCTGTTATATTAACTCTACCACCTGCTACATTTATTAATGTATTTCCTGCATTAATACTACCACCTGCTACATTTATTGTACCAGTGCTTTCATTATATATTCCATAAACTTCTGAATTAATATTTCCTGAATTCATAGTTACTACACCATTTGAATCATTAGAAACACCTATACTTCCAGAAGCCGCTGTTATCTGAGTCCCATCAATTAATACATTTCCAGATCCACTATTAGATACAGGCATATAACCTGGATTTGTTGTTTGAATTGTGACATTTTGCAAACTTAATGTACCAACTCCTAAGTTTTTAACACCATTTGTTGATGATACTATTTTTCCAGTCCCTCTTATTGTAAAAGTAATATTACTATTATCAACTGCTATTAAAGAATCTCTAGTTATAGTCTTTCCATTAGTATCAAGTACAACTGTCTTATCAATAATTACCACTGAGCCATCAGTAACATTTTTTAAAGTAACAATAGTTCCGCCATTTGATGCTCCACCATTTGAAACTGCATCTGCATTAGCTTGTGCCAAAGTAGTATAATATGTTGTTTTTCCAGCATTTGTTATACTATAATTGGCATCTTCAACTGTTAACAGCGCTGGCACACAAGCTTTTGTACTTGTATTTCCATCTATTTGTAAACTTACTTCACAATAGTAAAATCTGCCATTCATAGCTTTTGTAGCCACTGCACTATATGTAGGACTAGTTGCACCATCAATTCTTGTTCCACCTTCTGGTAAACCAGTTGTATTATAATACCATTGATAATTAAGTGTACCATTTCCTGAAGCTGATACATTAAATTCGAAAGTATTCCCTTCTATTACTGTTACAGATTGTGGATTACTAATAATCATTACTTCTGGACTTGAACTCCAATGAGCGTAAAGAGTAATATTTTCTGATGGCATTAATGTATTTGAATTTACTAATTCCCCATCTGTTCTATCAGTATACCATCCTGTAAATACATAACCGCTTCTTGTAGGTATTGGTAAATCACCTAATCTTTCGTTATACTCTCTTGTTAATGTTTTAGGATCTACTTCAACACCACCATTTGAATCGAATGTTACTGTATAAGTATTTGATTGCCAAATAGCATATAACAATGGCGCCATATTTTCACTATATGTTCCACCTGCATTATATTTTGGAGTTGTAGCTCTTCTATCTATATCCCAACCTAAAAATGTATATCCCTCTCTAACAGGAATAGTAGTAGATAATACAATATCTTCACCATATTTTTTTATTTGTTCACCAGGTGCATTACTTCCATTATTTGCATCATATAAAATTTGATAATTTATCACATAAGGATTTGATTTTTGAACTGTTATTGCTCTATTTCCAGCTCTATCATATACTTTAGTATACAAATAATATGTTCCACCTTCTAGCAAGTCTACTATTGTTGAGTTATTAGTAAAGTTTTTCCAATTTGGATCATTATCAGATGGTATTGTTGCTGATTTAGAAAATTGATATTGCAATGTTTGTAGATTACTTCCACCTTCATCACTTGCATCCAATTTTGTAGATACATCAACATTTAAATACCTAGCTGCTATTTTATAATTACCACCATTTGTTCCTATATTCACTATTGGTGCAATCTTATCAATGTTATCTATAACAATACTTCTTTTTGTTACATTACCTGCATCATCTTTTACATAAAAATAATATGTTCCATTCTCTGTTATAGGATTAGTTTTTTCTATTTCATCAGTTGTTTTGGTAATTTCTATCCATCCATCTGAATCAGATGTTAAATTGTCTACTGTGCTAAACTGATATGCTACTATCCCACTTGTTATATCTTGAGCTTTACCTATTATTGAAATATCTTGATTTGTAGGATTTGTATTACTTGATGTTAAACTACTTATAACAGGAGCATCTTTATCTATGTTAGTTATTACTATTTCCTTTTTACTTATATTTCCAACTAAATCTCTTACATAAATATAATATGTTCCATTACTTGTAATTTCAGTTGTTAATGTTACCTCATCAGTTGTATTAGTTATTGATTTCCAGCCAGTTGATGATGCTTGTAAATTATCTGCTGTACTAAACTGATATGCAATTAATCCACTTAGATTATCAATTGCTTTTGCTGTTAAAGTTAGATTTTCGCTTATAGCAACATTATTATTTGACTCTAAACTATTTATTATTGGATTTTCTTTATCTATACATGTTACTTTATATGTAGCATTTCCACTTGTTTGATTATCAGAATCAACTAGTCTTGCATATACAGTAGTATTATTTGTAGAAACAACAACTTTTATATTATTTTCATAATCTTCTAAGTTAGTCCAATTTATTCCATCTAGACTATATTGTTTTGTTGTTCCTGTTATCACTGGATAAGAAATTCTTACGTCTACATCTTTATTTGTCCATTCATTAGATGCACTTATAGTTGGTTTAGTCATACTTGTTGTACTTATAGTAGATACACGCGATTCAGTTGTATTTCCAAGCGTATCACTTACCATAGTTTTTACATCATAAGATGTTTCCATATCTAAGTTTGGGAATGTATAACTTTCACTTCCACCACTTGGTATCCACTCACTCCATGTATCCTCATTTGATTTTTTTATAGCAAACTTTATTGTATCTTTATCTATACCACTATCATCAGTTTGAGTTATTGTAGCAGTTATGCTATTTGTATTTGAAATTAGCTGTGGTGGAGTATCTGTTGGACCTTCTCTATCAATATTATCTATTACTAATTCCTTTTTACTCATATTATCTGCTGCATCTTTTACATAAAAATAATATGTTCCATTTTCTGCTATATTATATGTTTGTGTTATTTCATTTGTTGTTGCTTCAATTGTTGTCCAACCACCAGAATTTACATTTAAGTTCTTTGATGTACTAAATTGATATGCTACTATTCCACTTTTTCTATCTATTGCTTTTCCTGTTAAAACTATGTCACCATTTGTTATTTCAGAAGAACTAGTTGTTTCAAAACTAGTTATTTCTGGTGGTTCTCTATCAATATTATCTATTATTATTTCTTCTTTACTAACATTTCCTACTGCATCTTTTACATAAAAGTAATATGTTCCATTTTCACTTATCCTGCTTGTTTCTGTTATTTCAGTTTTACTATTTATTATTTGTTTCCATCCTTGAGAGTCAGATGTTAAATTATTCTCTGTACTAAATTGGAAATATTCTATTCCACTTTGTGTATCTATAGCTTTTCCAATTAATGTAATATTGTCATTTGTAGGCTCAGTATTATTTGATCTTACACTATTAATTACAGGACTTTGCTTATCAATGTTATCAATTATAATTTCTTTTGATTTTCCTGCTATATCCTTATCACCATGATATATAAATCTAGCAAATACACTTTTATTTTCTGTTATTTCTTTTTCATAAACTTTTGGAACATCATTCCATGTATTTCCATCCTCTGAAAATTGAGGTGTATAAATATCTTCTGAAGAATATGTTAATTTTAATTTTACATTTTGATTAGTCCAAGTACTTGGTACCTTTTCAACCTTAACCCTATTTTCATCATTTGCGTTTGGAACACCTACTACAAAAGACTTAATTATTTCTTTTTTATTTCCAGCATTATCAGTTATTATTACTTTAACATCATATACTCCATCTGGTAAATTTTCAAAAGTTTTTATTTTATTTTGTGTTGTTTCTATTTTTTGACCATTTAAGTAATATTCATAATCCTTAATTCCACTTAAATTATCTCTTACATCTACTAAAGTTACTGTAATATCAGACTTATTTTCTTCTTTAAGTGTTACATTCCATTGTGCATTTGCCTCTGGTGGTTGTTTATCTATTTTTACTATATACTCTTTAGTTACTACATTATTTCCTTCCTTTGTTGTTACAATTACTGTTGTTATACCTTCATTAGTTAATAATGATTCTCCACTTGTTTTATTTACAGTATTTGCGCCAGTTGCTTTATATGAAATATCACTACCGTCTACTCTTAAATATATATTATCTTTTGCCCATGTACCTTCTTCATAATTTTTACCATTTTTGTTATTAATTTTCATTATTAATTTTCCAGCATCTGTATCTTCTGTTTTCTTAGTTACAACTTCTTTTGGATTACTTTCTTCTTCCTTATCATCTTTTACAACTTTAACTTTTACTTCATATCTTGTTCCTTCTTCAAGACCATCTATTTCTATTTCGTTATTTGGTGATCTATATTCGTTCCATTCTTTTTCTCCAGGCTTTCTTATATAATATATATATTCATCTACTTCCTCATCTTCTGCAATTTGTACTTTTACTATTACACTATTTGTATTTCCAATAAGTGTGAAATCTTTAATTATATCTCCTACTTTGCCTTCACCATATGTTTGATCTCCTACCTTTAAGGTTAAAATACCATCATCATCGACATGCCATACTGTTTCTTCATTATATATAGGAAGTTGTTTACCAGTATAAAAACTACCATCTTCATTTTTTCCTTTATCAAAAGTAATAGTACCATTAGATACTTTATCTTTTTGAGGATAATTAACTATATAATGAGCCTCTCCTGTTGCATTTTCTACTCCATTTGTCACTTGATTTAATTGTCCTGGCACTACTTTTATAGTTGACTTACTCTTTGACATTACTTTTGCTACTGTACTTGTAAACACTGATTGCATACTATCTCTATCATATTGAAATTTAGCAATTTTTCCTTCTTCAATTGGATTAGTTGTTGATAGCATTACAAATATTGTAGATGCTAAAATTATAATTACTACTATAGTTATAAAAAGTATCATTAATGATATACCTTTTTTTTCTTTTAAGACATCCTTTTGGAATAATACCTTATGTTCTTTCATTTTACTTCCTCCATCTAAATATTTATATATTTAATTTAATAAATACTATAAAAAATCATAGTAAATAAACACAAAAACCTAGCTGAAAGTAAAGTTCTTTCAACTAAGTTATAATATATTAATTAAAAAAGATTATATTTATTTTTTTCACAATTATGTGCATTTAGTTTATTTATTTTTTTATTCAACATAACACACCTCTTATTATAAATAATACAATATTTACAAAATAATTTTATCATAATTTGCATTGTTATGCAATATAATTTACAACAAAAATAAAATAAGTAATATTAAAGAAATATAATTGTAATATAATGTATTTTTTATGAAACTTTAGGACTAAAATAACAAAAAATACTATACAGATTAAAATTAATCCATATAGTATTTTTATATTTTATTTTTTCATATTAATTGTATCAGGCTCTACTGATTTAACATTTTCTTCCTCAACTTTATGAACCTTTTCTGGCTGTATTTCTTTTGTTACAGATTGCGTATTTTCAACTTTAGTATTCTCATTAGAAATTTGCTCATTATTATTGATATTATTATTTTGCTTATTTGAAGGTTTAACTACAAATAAAATAGTAATAAGTATAACTATAATCAAAATTACTGCACCAACTAATACATATATTTTTTTATTTTGATTTTTCTTAATTTGCTTACTCAATTTTTCCCTCCTATATTTATATTATTTGTATTTTTTCATTTACTGAGGTGCAGCTACAGTGGCATTATTTGCACTTTCATCTTTCTCTATAACCTCCTCTTTACCGTTGTTTTCAACTCTCATTTCCATAGATTCTTTTTCCACAGATTGTGGTTCAAAAACACTTGGATCCTCAAATTCTACCATTTCTTCGCCATTCATATTGCTAGGCATAGAGACATTTTCACCACTATTACTCTCAATAGGAACTTCGTCATCATTTTCTTTAAACTCTAAGTTCTTTACATTATCATCTGTATTTTTATTTTTATTTAACAAACAAACACCTACTACTATTATAACTATAACTACTACTATTGCTATTAACATTATTCTTTTATTTTTAAGTACACTAGCAATATTTTTTTTAGATATTTTTTTATCTACTTTAGTCTTTCTATCATTTTGATTATCCTTATTTTTTATATTTTGAACACTTTTATTATTCTTAACATTTTTTACATTTTTATCATTTTTCATGTTTTCCTCCTAAAAAATTTTATTGATAGTATGCGGTATTGTACTCACCATCTTTTCCAGTAGTATAAGTAGCTCCACTTCTTTTATTAGTAATTGTTCCACGTACAACATCTGCATTTGTATCTGATTTAAGTATACCATTATAAAAATTAAATGTTGCACTGTCTTTATTATACACAGTATTACCTCCTATAACACAAGGATTAGTTATACTTATATCTGCTGAAGCATCACCTATTGTTAATGTTCCATAATTATTTATTCCAACATATTCTAAATTTCCAATTATCTCTCCACCATTTATTATAAGATTTGCCCCTGTTTCATTCATAATCGAACTACTATTATTTGCTCTTATAATACCTCCATTTATAGTTAAATTTCCTATATTATATAATGTAATCTCTTTATCACTTACTAACGTTCCATCTGTTATAGTCAATACACCTTCACTATATATTGCACTAGCTGTTTTAGTACTTATATTTCCTCCTGTTACATTTATTATACTTTCACTACCATTACTAATTATTGCTGGATATACACTTTCAGAAGCAATCTCACATCCTATTATTTGTCCACCACTTATATTTACTTGACCTGTTTCATTATTAGTTATAACATGTCCTTTTAAAGCCCTCATAGTTCCATTACTTACTGTTATTATTCCGGCTTTATTATATATTACTGATGTATTAATAGATTCTATTGTACCACC
>Ga0137298_11174_pt1 | contig 15508 bp, 23 predicted proteins | sample RamsorincwithD2O_2_FD_97182 | JGI IMG/M metagenome (GOLD analysis project Ga0137298, IMG submission 97182) | Mouse cecal microbial communities from Vienna, Austria - Glucosamine amended with D2O | ecosystem: Host-associated > Mammals > Digestive system > Large intestine > Cecum | place: Austria...
TTGGCAATTTTATTGTATAATATTACTGTATTATCTATACGAGAAGGAGGTATTTTATGTGGCAATTTTGGTTAATACTCTCTGGAATATTTTTCGTATTTGAAATGGCAACTGTTGGTTTTTTAATCTTCTGGCTTGGAATTGGTGCATTGACCGCTATGATTATTAGTTTCTTTGTGGGCAATGTGATTATTCAAACAGCCGTATTTGTTGTGACATCCATTGCACTTATTTTCTTAACAAAACCATTTGTTAAGAAATTTGCAAAACCTGGTGCAAATGTAAAAACCAATGCCTATTCCATTATTGGAAAAAATGCAATCGTAACAAAAGAAATTGACTCTAATGCAAATGTTGGTCAAATTCGAGTTGGTGGAGATGTTTGGTCTGCCAAAACCGAAAACGAAGAAGTGATCCCTGCTCATGCAGAGGTTAAAGTGCTTCGTATTGAAGGCGTAAAGGCCATTGTAACCACAGACTTGACTGCCAAACCAGATGCCATTGAAGAGTCTGTATAAATCTGTTTTTAATTTATATACGCATAAAAGGAGGAAATATTTATGCCATTTTTAATTATTCTATTAGTTATCGTCTTAGTTATTGCATTCAAAACAATTAAAATTGTTAAACAATCTGAGGTGTACATTATTGAAAGATTAGGTAAATTCCACAAAATTGCAGATGCTGGTCTTACCATCATCGTACCATTTTTCGATCATGTTCGTAGTGTTGTTAGTTTGAAACAACAAACCATGGATATCCCACCTCAAGGTGTTATTACCAAAGATAATGTTACCATCACAATCGATACTGTTGTGTTCTATAAAATTACAGATCCTGCAAAAGCAGTGTATGAAATTCAATCTTTGAAAAAAGGTATTGAATATCTAGCCATTACTACCATTCGTGATATCGTAGGTAAAATGGACTTAGATGCAACTTTCTCTTCTCGTGATGCAATTAACGATAAATTACGTGTTATCTTAGATGAGGCAACAGACCAATGGGGTTGTAAAATTGACCGTGTAGAAATTAAAGATATTACCCCACCTGCTGACATCCGTGATGCAATGGAAAAACAAATGAATGCAGAACGTAACAAACGTGCTTTAATCTTGCAAGCAGAAGGAGAAAGACAATCTGCTATTACCTTAGCAGAAGGGAAAAAAGAAGCCGCTATCTTAGAGGCTGAAGCAGACAAAGAAGCAAAAATTCGTAGAGCAGCCGGTGAAGCAGAAGCCATCAAACAAGTAGCAGAAGCAAAAGCGGCAGAAATTCATATGGTTTATGATGCTATGATGAAAGCAAATCCAAATGAGAAATTAGTTCAATTAAAATCTTTAGAAACCTTGAAAGAAGTAGCCAATGGAGAGTCTAACAAAGTATTCATTCCATTTGAAGCAACTTCAACACTTGCTAGCCTAGGTGCAGCAAAAGAAATCTTTAAGGACGAAAAGAAATAAAACTTAGAAAAAAAAAGAGTTGTACGCAATTTGATGTACAACTCTTTTTTTCTTCTCTATTTACAAAAACGATGTTTTCCAATGGTAATCACATGTGGTCTTGACCATATCCACTTACTCGTTGCGGTTGCTGGATTAAAGTAATAGATACACCCATAAGATGGGTCCCAGCCGTTCATAGCATCTCGCGCAGCCTTTTTCGCTGTTTCATTTGGTGTTAAGTTGATCTGACCATCATTGACTACAGAAAAGGCTCCTGATTGATAAATAACCCCTGCTACACTATTCGGAAACGAACTACTTTTTACACGGTTTAATACCACTGCTCCCACTGCTACTTGTCCTGTATAGGGCTCTCCTCTTGCTTCTGCATAAATGAGTTTGCTTAGTAAATTTAAGTCATTGTTACTTACATTATTATTGCTCGAACTGCTTGAACTGGACATAATCCCCATTGCTTTTAGGGTTTGTGTTCCTGCAATTCCATCTACTTTTAACCCATTTTTTCTTTGAAAATATTTGACCGCTTCTAATGTTTGGCTTCCATAAATCCCGTCTACATTTCCTTTATAATAGCCCCAGCGTTTAAGTTTCGTTTGAATTTGGCGTACTTCTTCTCCTCGTGAGCCATATTTAGATAGTGCATCTACACTACTGTTTCGGATAAATATCTGATAGCCAAAAAACACACCAAATGCAAGTATTAATATTGCTATCATTCGATTTTTGGATTTTTTTGTTTGCATAAAAATCACCTCTTGCAAGGATATTTTCCCCACAAGAGGCACATTTTATACAAAATTCCTAAAAGATACCTTTTACTTCTCCATTTTCTGCAAAGCCAATGCCTTCTGCTGCTGGTACTTTTGGAAGTCCTGGCATAGTCATCATTTTTCCTGTAATGGCTACAATAAATTCTGCTCCACCTTTCAAAATGACTTCATTGATATGAATGGTAAATGGTTCACGGCAAGATAAATTCTTTGGGTCATCTGATAAAGAATATTGTGTTTTTGCAATGCACACTGGAAAATGCCCAAAGCCTAATTTCTCAATCGTTTGAATGGTTTTCAAGGCTTGCTCTGAATATTCTACCGCTTCTGCTCCATAGATTTTCCTTGCTACTTTTTCCAATTTCGTTTGAATATTGTCTGTATCTTCATAAGTAAAGCGAAAATCTTCTGGTTTTTCTACAAGTTCAACCATTTTCTTGGCAATATCTACGGCACCTTCTCCGCCTTTTCCCCAACTTTCTACTAAACTCATTGGAATGCCTTTTTCTTGCAAAGCCTCTTCTAGGCAAGCAATTTCAGCATCGGTATCAAATGGATGCTTGTTAATGGCTACGATTACATTTAGTCCAAAGTTTTCTTTTAAGTTATGGATGTGTTTTAATAGGTTTGGCATGCCTCGTTTGATTGCCTCTACGTTTTCTTGTTTCACTTCTTCTTTTGGCACGCCACTATTGTATTTTAATGCTTTCAAAGTTGCGACACAAACAACCGCATCTGGTCTTAAGTTTGCAACACGACATTTAATATCTAAGAATTTTTCAGCTCCTAAATCTGCTCCAAATCCAGCCTCAGTAATGATATATTCTCCGAATTTCAAGGCATATTTGGTTGCCATAATACTATTGCAACCATGTGCAATATTGGCAAATGGTCCACCATGTACAATCGCTGGTGTTCCCTCTAAGGTTTGTACTAAATTTGGATGGAAAGCATCTTTCAAAAGCACTGCCATCGCGCCTTCTGCACGAAGTTCTTTGGCTCGTACAATTTCTCCTTTTTTGTTATAGCCAATCACAATATTGCCAAGTCTTCTTTGTAGGTCTTGGATATCTTTGGCTAGGCAGAAGATTGCCATAATTTCAGAAGCTGCAGTAATATCAAAACCATCGGTACGAGGTGTCATATTTTTCTCCGCAGATAATCCTGTTTCTACTACTCGTAGCTGTCTATCATTTAAGTCCACACAACGTTTCCAAGTTACTTTTTCTAATTCTAGTTCATTTCCATTGAAAATATGATTATCGATCATGGAAGATAATAAATTATTCGCCGAAGTAATTGCGTGTAAATCTCCCGTAAAGTGTAGGTTAATGTCTTCCATTGGAGCAATTTGCGAATATCCGCCACCGGTTGCTCCTCCTTTGATACCAAACACGGGACCAAGGGATGGCTCACGTAAAGCAAGTACAGCATTTTTTCCAATTTTACGAAGTCCATCTGCAATTCCAATTGCCATCGTTGTTTTCCCCTCTCCAAGCGGAGTTGGGTTGATAGCTGTTACTAAGACTAATTTGCCATTTTTCTTGTTTTCTACTTTCTGATAAGCATCATCTGTTAATTTTGCTTTATATTTTCCATAGGCTTCTAAGTCGTCTTCTACTACTCCAATTTTTTCTGCAATTTTTGTAATTTTCTCTAATTTGGTATTTCGTGCAATTTCAATATCTTCCATTTGTTCTTCCTCCTCCGATATTTTTTTACTTTATACGAGGATGCCTACTACAATTCCGGATAATTGCTCCTGCTAATACTTGAAGTGGAGAATGTCCTAAAACCTCTTGTAATCTTTCTTCTGGCTTTAGTTCTGACACTTCAATCATTTTGTTCAAAATACTTGCTTGTTTTCCTGCTGCTCTACGAACCCCTGCTGCGTCATACATAACAACACAGGCAAAGATAACAGTTAAGGCTGTAATCGGTGCCTCTGGTCCATATTCTTTTACCATTAAGGTAGCAAGTGCTGTTACAACAGCAGAATGAGAACTTGGCATTCCACCTGCTCCCATTAAGCGATCCCACGCTATTTTCTTTTGTTTGATTGAATCGCATATAAATTTGAAAAGTTGAATCACAAGCCAGACCATAAATGGTACTACTAAAAATTTATATTGCATAATTTGTTCCATATTCTTCTTTTTCCCCTTTTTTCTTCTCTGTTAGTCCTCTTGTGGGACAAAATTTTCCTCTTTTAATCCTTCCTCTTCTTGGATTAGAATAGTAATTCTTTTTTCTGCTTTTTCTAAGATATCGTTACATTTTTTTGCAAGTGCCATTCCTTCTTCAAATTTTTGAACAGATTGGTCTAGGTCTAAATCTCCTTTTTCCAATTCTTGGGCAAGTGCTTCTAATTTCTTCATTGCCTCTTCAAAATTTACTTCTTCCATCTTTTTTCCTCCTGCTTTTATTGTTCTACAATCGTTCCTTTGTCTACATCGATTGCATAACTGGTTATCATAATGGTAGTTTCTAATTCATGTACCGATACAATATATCTTCCTTGACTATCGATTGCATCTACACTAAAGTAAGTACCTTCCTCTTCTCCATATTTATCTTTTGCTTTTTGTAAGGCAATATCTTCTTTGCTAGCAGTCGTTTGGGAGGAAGTTGGCTTTTTCGTTTGGATGGGTTCCTCTGGCTCCGGCTCGATTTCATCGGTTACTTCATTTTCCATTTCATTTCCCATATCATAAATGTCATTGAGCATATTTTCTAAACCAGCATTTGGGTCTGTAATTAAGTTTGGCATTTGACTTTCTTCTGCAACTGGTTTGGTGCGAAAAATCTCATAAAAGATAATCGCAACGAGTAATACGATTGCAATTCCTGCTACCACAAGTGCTGTGTTACTTGCTTTTTTATTCATACTTTTTCCTCCTTATAGGACTTTCGCCTTTGTTTCACCTTCTAAAAATCGGATGGTAATTTCATCATCTTTGATAAGTTCCGTTGCTTTTTTGATTACTTTATCTCCTTTTTTCGTAATGGTATAGCCTCTTGTTAGTGTTTTTAATGGGCTTAGTGCATCTAATTTTGCGAATTGCTCCAATGCTAAGCCTTTTTTCACTTGATATCTTTTTCCAATGGCACTAATCATTCTTTTGGTACGCATATCGACCCATAGATATTTTTCTTGTATCATTTGCATTGGTTCTCTGAAAACGCGTCTTGTCATGCACTTTTCATAACGCATGCGCATAAGTTCTGTTTTCTTTTTGAGTGCCATTTTGTATCGATTTTGTAATGTTTCTAATTTTTGCACAACTTCTTGTTTGTTTGGTACGGCTAGCTCCGCTGCTGCCGATGGAGTTGGTGCTCTTAAGTCTGCCACAAAATCTGCAATGGTAAAATCTGTTTCATGCCCTACGGCTGAAATAACAGGAAGTTCAGAAGCAAAAATAGCTCTTGCTACGATTTCTTCATTAAATGGCCATAGGTCTTCGAGTGAACCGCCACCTCTTGCTACAATAATGACATCTGCCAATTTTTGTTCATTCATAATTTGGATTGCTTTCACAATCTTTTCGGCTGCCCCTTCTCCTTGTACCGGAACTGGCAACAATCGTATGTACACATCTGGATTTCTTCTGGTCGATACATTGATAATATCTCGAATAACAGAGCCTGTATTGGAAGTTAAGACACCAATACATTTCGGCATTTGTGGAATTGGCTTTTTGTATAACGGACTAAATAGCCCTTCCGCTTCTAATTTTGCTTTTAACTCTTCATAAGCAGTGTATAGGCTGCCTACGCCATCTTCTTGCATAGCTTTTCCATATATCTGGTAAACGCCATCTCGTTCAAAAACGGAAACACTACCAAATAGCATAACTTTCATACCATCTTTTGGTAGGAATTTCAATTTTTCTGTATAGCTTTTGAAAATGATACATTTAATAAGTGAATTTTCGTCTTTGAGTGTAAAGTACATATGTCCTGTATAATGGTTTTTGAAATTGGAAATTTCGCCTTTGACATATACATTATTTAAGAATTCGTCGCCTGCTACTTTTTCTTTCATGTATCGATTGAGTTCGGTTACCGAAATCGGTTCAATCTTCATGTTTGCTCTCCTATTCTTCTGTTGTTTGTGCTAGATTTAATTGTTTCACAATACTTGCTAAAATTCCGTTGACAAATGCTTTGGAGTCGTCATCTCCATAGTTTTTCGCAAGTTCTACCCCTTCGTTAATCACGACCTTGTATGGTAATTTTTGAAATACCATTTCATAAACAGCAAGTTTTAGAATGGCAATATTGATTTTGGAAACACGAGAAAGTTCCCATCCTTCCTTTAAGTTAGAAGCAATGAGTTCTGCAATCTCGTCTTCATTTTTTGTGATACCTTCTACGGCATCCGTAATGTATTGGATGACTTGTTTTTCTTCGATTTCGTTATTTTCTAAGAAGAGAGCAAGCCCTTCTTTTCTTTCTTCTGCATCTATTTTTTGTACTTCCAAACTATAGATTAGTTGGAAGGCTAGTTCCCTTGCTGCTGTTCGCTTCATTTCTTTTCCCCTTCTTAGATTCGATCAATAATTTGTTTCAGTTTTTCTTTGACTGCTTCTTTGTTTTGTTGTACATAATTTCCCAAATACATCCCAAGAGCAATGAGTACCAATGCCATAATGAGTTGATATAGATTGGTAAATATGATAACAAGTGCTATGATTGCACCAATGATAGCACCACAATATTTTTGAAAAAAGCCTTTTACATCATTCATATTTTTCAAGTCCTTTCTTTTTCTTTATGCTTCTTTCGTGTCTTTTTCTTCTTTTTCGGTTAAACGTTGTTTGCGAATGGCTACATTTACTGCTTGTAGTTCTAAGTCAGTTGTTTTCTTTACAACTTCTTTTACTTTTACTTGGATATTCTTGGATAATTGGTTAATAGCGGATAATTCTTTTGCTGTAATAATGACATTCATTTTTACTTGATTTTGCTTGTCCATTTCCAATTCTACTTTTGGGTCAATTGCACCTTCAAATCCACAAATCACATTAAGTGCAATGTTTTTAATGGTTTCTTTCGTAATGAATAGTTTACCATCTGCATTTTCTAATAAAATGCCATTATCCAAGTTTTCTTCATCATCGCTACCAGTGCTCGAACTAAAGAAAATACATTTCATGGCAAGTAGGATTAAAACAACACATACACCAACGGTTACATTGGTAGCTACTTGACTTTCTGCAATTTTCGTTAGAAACCAAGTTGGAGCGATTGGATTAAGCCAACCTGATAACATGAGAATAATAAAAATGGATAATACTAAAATAAGATTGGAAAATAGTACGAATGCTACTTTTTCTAAAAATTTCATTTGCTTCCTCCTATATGAGTAAAAAAGCACGCGAAACCTTCCTCTCGAAAATATCGGCGCGCCCCTCCTCCTATATTATTTCTTTTCAACATCTGTTCCTACGTTTTCTTCTTGTCCTTGCATTTTAACATCTTGAACATGAACGCCAACGCTAGATACTTTTAATCCGGTCATTTCTTCAACAGATTTTGTAACACGCTTTTGAATTTCGTATGCAACATCTGGAATTCTTGCACCGAATTCAACAATAATGTTGACATCAATTTTTGCTTGTTGTCCTTCGAGTTCTACTTTAATTCCTTTGGCAATATTTTTCTTTCCAGTAAAGGCTTCGGAAATACCAGAACCAAATCCGCCTGCCATTCCAAATACGCCAGATACTTCGGATACTGCTACTCCTGCGATAGAAGCAACAACTCCTTCTGCAATTTTAATGTCATTGTTTGCTAATGCAATTTCCTCGCCGTTGTTTTCAATCATTTCTTCTTTGTTCTCTTCCATAAAAACCTCCTCGATTTCCCTCTTTCATTTTTCCCTATTAGTATATCAATACGGGTGCAAATTTACAACTCTTTTTGGAAAATTTATTGATTATTCAAACAGACAACCTGCATTCATTTGCTTGCCTCTTAGGAAACTAGAAACATCCATTTTTTTCGCATTTTCTCCTTGGATTTCTAATACCTCTAAAATGCCTTGTTTGGTTTGAATGAATAATCCTTGTTTTGGGTCACATTCTAAGATGGTTCCTGCTTCAATTTCTTTTAACTTGAAACTGTATTCTTTCCACATTGGAAACTTCTCACAAAATTCTTCTTTGCTCGTAACTTTTGCTTTCCAGAACTTGATTTTCTGCTCTTGGAAAAAAGTATAGGCTCCCATGATTGGATTAAGCCCTCGAATGAGATTATGGATGGTTTGGGCATCTTGGTTTTCCCAATCAATTTTTGCTATCTCTTTTGTTAGCATGGGAGCATAACTTGCTTCTTCGTCTTTTTGCACGGTTCTTGTGATCGTTCCTGCTTCTAGTTGCTCTAGTGTTTGAACTAATAACTTAGCACCTACTTTGGCAAGTTTATCCCAAACTTCTCCAGTTGTTTCTTCTGCTTCAATTTCGACTTCTTCGGTTAAGAGCATATCTCCCGTGTCCATGCCTTCGTTCATAAACATAGTTGTAATTCCTGTGGTTTTTTCGCCATTTAGGACAGCCCATTGGATTGGTGCCGCTCCTCGGTATTTTGGAAGAAGCGAGCCATGTACATTGATACACCCCATTGGCGGGATTTCCAATAATTCTTTTGGCAAGATTTTTCCATAGGCTACTACCACGATTAGATCTGGTTTCAATGCTCGCATTTGTACTAAAAATTCTTCGTTATTTCTTACTTTAACTGGTTGATAAATTGGTAAATTTTGCGTCAGTGCATACTGTTTGACTTCCGAAGCAACAAGGTTCATGCCTCTTCCTTTTGGCTTATCTACATTGGTTACTACTCCGCAAATTTCATAATCCGCTTCCACTAATGCTTGCAATGACTCTTTTGCAAAGTCTGGCGTTCCCATAAAAACAATTTTCATGTTTGCCCTCTTTCCTATTTCTTCTTTTTCTCTTTCTGATTGTCTTCTTCGGTTACTACCTCTAGCGTTCCTGGTATCATTTTATCCACAAAAAGCGTACCATCTAAGTGGTCTACTTCATGTGCTAAGGCTTGTGCCAAAAGTCCTTTTCCGGTTACTTTTATGGTTTTTCCATCTTCATTTAGCGCCGTTACCACTACCTCTGCTGGGCGGACAATTTTCGCATATTGATTTGGGAAACTCAAACAGCCTTCTTCGACTTCTTGCTCTCCCTTTTGCTTGATAATAACTGGGTTGACTAATTTGATTGGTCCACGGTCATCATATAAATCAATTACGATAATACGTTTTAATACACCAACTTGTGGTGCAGCAAGACCAACGCCATTAAATTCGTGCATGGTTTCTACCATATCGTCTAATAGTTGTCTGACACGGTCGTCAACTACTTCGACTGGTTTGCATTTTTTTCGTAACCCCTCATCTCCATCATGGATAATATTACGTATTGCCATTGTTTTTTCTCCTTTACATCATATTGGTTGGATTTAACTCAATCGTTATTTTCGTTTGTTCCCACATACGTGGACTAATTTCTTTCTCACATTCTGCAACTTTACTTCTTAAAAAGTCTGCAATTTTATCTTCATATTTGCATTTTAACAGCATACGCCAGCGAATTTTGTTCTTGATACGGTCGACTGGTGCTGGTATAGGGCTGTATAAAATGACTGGCAAATTTTCAGCTCGAATTTGCTCTTTCATTTTCTGGTAAAGCATTTGTGAAACCGTTTGCAAGTCTTCTATTTTTTCTGCTTGTATACCGATTACCATTATATCGCAAAATGGTGGATTTTTCAATGCTTTCCTAAATTCTATTTCCGTTTGATAAAAAATGTCATAATCTTGCTGTTTTGCATATTGAATACTGAAATTATCTGGGTTATATGTTTGAATAACCACACTTCCCTTTTCCTTTTCTCTGCCTGCTCTTCCGGCTACTTGGGTTAAGATTTGGAAGGTCTTTTCGCTTGCACGAAAGTCCCCGATGTTTAGATTAGCATCTGCTGCAATCACTCCGACTAAAGTTACATCTGGGAAATGGTGTCCTTTTACTACCATTTGTGTTCCAATTAAAATATCTATATGGTCATTTCGGAATTGGTTTAGGATTTCTTCATGCGAATTTTTTTTGGTAACCGTATCGACATCCATACGGATCGTACTTGCTCCGCGGGAATAGTTTATGGATTTCTTCTTCTAGTTTTTGGGTACCTGTCCCAAAATATCTGATATTTTTGCTATGACATTCTGGACATTCGGTTACAACACCCGTTTCATATCCGCAATAATGGCATTTTAGTTTTTCTTCTTTGCGATGATAGGTTAGCGAAATATTGCAATTCTTGCATTGCACCGTATATCCGCAATCGCGGCACATCACAAAGGTAGAAAATCCTCGCCTGTTTAAGAATAGGATGGTTTGCTTTTTTTGAGCTAAGGTTTCTTGCATTTTGCTATATAGATTACGACTTATCATGGACTTGTTGCCGGCTGGCAAGTTCTTGTCTTAAATCCACAATTTCTACATTTGGCATAGTTGCATTTCCCGCTCTTTTGGTCAATTCGAGTAAACAAATTTCTCCTTTTTGGGCACGATACATCGTTTCCAAAGATGGTGTTGCACTTCCATAAACCAGTGGGATATTTTCTCTTCTGGCAATTTGTCTTGCCACTTCTTTGGCATGATAGCGTGGTGTCATTTCAGATTTATAGGAGTCATCATGTTCTTCGTCAATGATAATCATTCCCAAGTTTTGGGCTGGTGCAAAAACAGCAGACCTTGCCCCAATCATAATCTGGGCTCTTCCTTCTTTCATTTTGCACCAACTATCATATCGCTCACCAATGGATAATTTACTGTGTAAGACTGCAATTTTTTCTTCGCCAAAACGAGCAATAAAACGGTCAACGGTTTGTGGGGTAAGGGAAATTTCTGGGACTAATAGAATACTACTTTTTCCTTGTTGTAAGCATTTTTCAATGAGTTGCAAATACACTTCTGTTTTGCCAGAACCAGTTACTCCTTTTAATAGAAACTCGCAAAACAGCCCATCTTCCATCGTATCACAGATGGTGTAAAATGCCTGCTCTTGTTCTTCATTTAAGGATAAGTTTTGGCTACTTGCCACTACTTTATGCAAAAACGGATTACGTTCTACTTGTTTTTCTTGGATGGTAACATAGCCATTTTTTTCAAGTGTTTTTATAATGCTACGAGATACCTCGGTAAACATTTCTACATCGGCGACTAAGTTTTCTCCATTTTCGATTAAGAAACGAAGCAAGCAGATATGCTTTTCCGATTTTATCTTTCCTGCTGTTATTTCTTCTTCTATCTCATCTGGCTCTCTGGCTAGGCTAACAAATGATTGGCTTTTTTCTTTCACACGATTGGTTACATCTTTTGTGGTAACCCCTGGTGGCATTAACAATTTCATGCAGTCCGACCAATTACAAAAATATCTTTTTTCCATCCATTTTGCTAGTTCTAAATCCTCGCTTGTCAAATAGCGGTTACCTTCCACACTCGCAATTTCTTTTACTTCATACGTGGTAGCCTCTTTTAACCCAACCACAAAGCCTTCTTCTAACTCTTTTTGTTTTCCAAAAGGAATACGTACACGACTTCCCACTTGAACCTTTTGGATTAGTTCTTGTGGAATAGCATAATCAAAAGTCTTATTTAGTTTTTTGGCATTTCGGTTAATGACTACTTCTGCTATCATGCTTTCGCTTCCTTTCTTTTTCTCTTGCCCTAGTATATCAAAAAAATTGGCTTAGGACAACAAAAATAGCCATAAAATCTATGGCTATTTCTTTTTAGAATTGTAAGGCTTGTCCTTTTAATTTTAACTCATTTTCAATAATTGCCAGAATAATTTGAACCGTTTTTTCTAAATCGTTATTTTTAATGACATAATCATAACAACCAATTTTTGACTCTTCATAATCAAAACGGTTTAAGCGAAGTCTAATTTCTTTCATATTTGGCTTTTCTTCACGATTTAGTAAACGCTCTTCTAATACTTCTTTTGGCACTTTCAAAAAGACGGTTACCACTTTTACATCATCTTTCAAAATACGAATAAGATTTTCCGTTCCATTGACATCCATATCTTTTACGATGACTTTGCCTTCTGCAATTTTCTCATTCATATATTTTTTGGAAGTTCCATAATAATGTTCATGGTGTACATCGTATTCATAGAGTTCGCCTGCATGTATCATGCGTTCAAATTCTTCTGTCGTAACAAAATCGTATGGATCGCCTTGAACTTCCCCATCACGTGGTGCGCGGTCTGTTACGGATGGCAATGATACAACATAGTCTAGGCGTTTCATGATTTCTTTTTTGATGGTATCTTTTCCAGCACCAGATACTCCAGATAATAGAACTAACATACTCTCACCTTGCCTTCCGCAATTTCTACTGCTGCGGTTGTTACTGGTGATTCATATTCTTTATCTGTTAAGACAGGACTTCCTAACGAAATTTGTCTTGCTCTTTTTGCTGTTGCAATCACAAGCACAAATTTGTTATCTACTTTTGTTAATAATTCTTTTACGGTTGGTCTTACCATCATAATTTTATTTCCCCCTTATTCTTCTTCAATGCTTTCATCTTTTTCGAGTCTTCCTGCTACTGTTTCTGGTTGTACAGCAGACAGGATAATATGACCTGAATCCATAATTAGTACGGCTCTTGTTCTTCTTCCATAGGTAGCGTCAACTGCTTGCCCACTATCTTTTGCTTCTTGTACAATTCGTTTGATGGGAGCGGATTCTGGACTTACAATAGCAATAATGCGGTTTGCTGATACAATGTTGCCAAATCCAATGTTAATTAGTTGCATCCTTTTTCTCCTTTACTCAATATTTTGAACTTGTTCCCTTATGTCTTCTAAAATGGTCTTCATTTCAATTACATGGTTGGTAATTTCTAGTTTACCAGATTTTGAACCGATGGTATTGGTTTCTCGGTTCATTTCTTGCATTAAGAAATCTAATTTCTTTCCGACTGGCTTTTCTTCTTGCAATAAAGTTTTCATTTGGATTAAATGGCTTTTTAATCTGGTCAATTCTTCTTCAATGGAAACTTTATCTGAATAAATGACAATTTCTTGTGCCAATCTTGCTTGGTCAACGACATCCGTTTTTAGGATTTCCTTTATTCTTTCCTCCAATTTTACTACATATTCGTCAATAAGTCCAGTACTCTCGGCTGAAATTTGTGTTACAATCGTTTCAATCTTCTGTCTTCTTGCTTCTAAATCTTCTGCGATTTTCTTGCCTTCCGCTTCTCGCATTTGCACAAATCCGGTTAGTGCCTCTCGTAAAGTAGCGCCAAGTTCTTGCCAAATCACTTCAGAGCCCTCTTCTTCGACTTGTAAATTAAATACATCTGGCATTTTTACTAGGTCAATCACACGGATATCTCCGTTTAGTCCGTTTTCGCTCGCAAGTTCTTTTAATTCTTTCAAATACTCTTCTGCAAGTCCTCGATTGATACGAACGATTTTCCCTTCTTCACTATAGTTGTTAAAGGTAATGGACACATCAATTTTACCCCTTGTAATGGTTGCTAATACTTCTTTGCGGATTTTTTCTTCGAAATAACTGATGTTTCTCGGCATACGAATATTGATATCGTTATATTTATGATTCACACTACGGATTTCCACAATATATTCACGATTGTTTACTTCTTTATGGGCTCTTCCAAAGCCTGTCATACTTTTCATAGTTTACTCCTACTCTTGTTCCATTTCTTTCTTCATATTTTTCACTAAATAGGCACGTTTTCCTTTGATATAGATTACCAAAGATTTTATGGTATAATAAATGGCAAAACTAATTGCAATGGTAATGGAAAGGCTACATAGTTTATCTGGGAAAAATGCTTGCAAGTAAAGTAGCATCATGCTGGCAATCGATAATGCCAAAAATTCCACTGAAATGATCGCAATATGCCCAGAATCTTTTCGGTAAGCTACTTCAAAAAGTAGGATGGTAATCCCTAAAAAACCACAACTGAAAAGTCGAATAATCCTTAGAAAGACTTCTATTTCTGTATGATGATGTAGATAGTTAATGTAGATAAAGTAAACCAGAATAACGGCTGCTGCAGCTAAATTGAAGAAAAGTCTTTCATTGATTTTGAGCATTTCTTTTTTGGTAAGTGCTTTTCGTTCTTCTATAATGCCTTCCATATTTTTGAGTTGCTTTTCTTCCTCTTCTTTGTTCTTCAAAATTTTATGGCCTTTTTTTGCTTGCTCAAGTACTTGCTCTAATTCTTCATTTTTGAGTTCTAATTTTGCTTCTTTTTCTTTATCACTGACTTGCCTTGCTACAATTCCTCTTACAATTTTCTCTAACTCGTGTTTGTCTTCTAATTTTGCCATATCTGGTGCTCGATATTCATCTTTTCTACGGTCTTTTTTTCTTGGTCCAATCTTTCTTTTTGGCTGATTTTGCTTTTTTTCTGCCATCTCCAGATAACCTCCTTTAATTTTCAAATTCATATAGGATATTACTTAGTATGTTTAATGCTACTGTTTCAGTACGCAAAATTCGTTTTCCTAATGTTACCACAGTTGCTCCTGCCTTTTGTAAACTTTGTACCTCTTCTTCTGCTAAGCCTCCTTCTGGTCCAATTAGAACGCCAATCTTCGCTGTTTTATTCTCTACCCTTTGCAAAGCTTGCTTTAAGGTGTACTCGGTTTCTTTTTCGTAAGCCACAAAAAAGATATCAAAGGTTGGAACTTGTTGGATAACATTTACCAGATTAACAGGAGGTGCTACTATTGGAATAATATCTCTCCCACTTTGTTTAGCTGCACTTTCCACAATTTTTTGCCATCTTTCTTGTTTTTTTCGTTTTTCTTTTTCTTCTAATTTTACCACACAATACTTGGTCGCTACTGGGACTAATCCTATCATGCCTAGTTCAGTTGCTTTTTGTAAAATCCATTCCATTTTATCTTGTTTGGGGAGGGCTTGAAATATGGTTACTTGTATACTTGGCTCTGCAACAGATGCTAATTTTTCTACAATGTTACACTGCACAAATGTAGGGTTGATTTCTACAATTTGGCAACGGTAGTTTTCTGCTTTTTCTGGATTCCCCACATAGATTTCTTCCCCAATTTTCAAACGCAACACGTCTTTGATATGTTTAACATCTTCACCTTGGATATGAATAACCTCATTTTCAATTTGTTCACTTTTTACAAAAAATTTTGGCATAGAAATCCTTTCCGTTCTTAATACTCCCTATTTTA
>Ga0137298_11178_pt1 | contig 15480 bp, 10 predicted proteins | sample RamsorincwithD2O_2_FD_97182 | JGI IMG/M metagenome (GOLD analysis project Ga0137298, IMG submission 97182) | Mouse cecal microbial communities from Vienna, Austria - Glucosamine amended with D2O | ecosystem: Host-associated > Mammals > Digestive system > Large intestine > Cecum | place: Austria...
TCCACAAGTTTCCAAGGATGTTTATGTGTACGCTCCCACAGGTTTCGATGTAAACGAACACCTGAAGCGTATCGAAGGATTTAACACTCGTGCGGAAAATCCGACACAGTGGAATGAAATTGTTTATACAGGTACTGATTATCTTGAAAAAATGCTTGCCGAGAAGAAGGGTAATGTCATGATTCAGGCCGGTAACAACGGTAAGAAGACAGAATATATAAAGAATACACTGGAAGCCGGTATCAATGTACTGTCTGACAAGCCTATGGCAATCAATAGCCAGAATTTTAAATTACTGGAAGAGTGTTTTGATATTGCCAGGCAAAAGAACGTCCTGTTGTATGACATTATGACTGAAAGGAATGAGATTACAACGATGTTACAGCGTGAGCTTTCAACAATTCCGGCGATATATGGTGAACAGCTGAAAGGTTCTCCCGACGAGCCGGCTATCGTAAAGGAAAGTGTGCATCATTTGTTTAAGCTGGTGGATAACAAACCGCTGACTCGTCCAGTGTGGTATTTTGATGTAACTCAGCAGGGGGAAGGTATTGTGGATGTAACAACTCACCTGGTAGATCTCGTTCAGTGGGAGGCTTTTCCTGAACAGATCATCGATTATAAAAAAGATATCGAATTGGTTGATGCGAACCGTTGGACAACTTCAATCAGTCCGGAGGAATTTAAGCAGGTGACAGGCACGGATGCTTATCCTGATTTCCTGAAAAAGGATGTGGAGAACGATACATTGAGAGTTTATTGCAACGGAGATATCGTTTATAAGATCAAAGGTGTGACGGTGTATTTGAAGTAAAATCAACAAACGGTGATACTCACCTGGGTGGTGATGACTTCGACCACGTGATTATCGACTGGCTGGCAGAAGAATTCCTTCGTGAAGAAGGCGTTGACCTGCGCAAAGACCCGATGGCTTTGCAACGTTTGAAAGAAGCTGCTGAAAAAGCTAAGATCGAATTGTCAAGCACAACAAGCACAGAAATCAACCTGCCGTATATCATGCCGGTTAACGGTATTCCAAAGCACTTGGTTAAGACATTGACACGTGCTAAATTCGAACAGTTGGCAGACAGCCTGATCCAGGCTTGTATCGAACCGTGCCGTCAGTCATTGAAAGATGCAGGTTTGAGTACTTCCGATATCGACGAAGTAATCCTGGTAGGTGGTTCTACACGTATCCCGGCTGTACAGGCTATCGTTGAAAAATTCTTCGGCAAAGCTCCTTCCAAAGGTGTTAACCCGGATGAAGTAGTAGCTGTAGGTGCTGCAATCCAGGGTGGTGTATTGACTGGTGAAGTAAAAGACGTATTGTTGCTGGATGTTACTCCGCTGTCTCTGGGTATCGAAACAATGGGTGGCGTGATGACTAAGCTGATCGAAGCCAACACAACAATCCCGACTAAGAAATCGGAAACATTTACAACTGCTGTCGACAACCAGCCGTCTGTAGAAATCCATATCCTGCAGGGCGAACGTTCTCTGGCTAAGGATAACAAATCAATCGGCCGTTTCCATCTGGACGGAATACCTGCTGCACAGCGTGGTGTACCTCAGATTGAAGTTACTTTCGATATCGACGCAAACGGTATCTTGAACGTATCTGCAAAAGATAAAGGAACCGGTAAAGTACAGAGCATCCGTATCGAAGCATCCAGTGGTTTGAGCGACGACGAAGTAAAACGCATGAAAGACGAAGCTGCAGCCAATGCTGAAGCCGACAAGAAAGAAAAAGAACGTATCGACAAGCTGAACCAGGCTGACAGTATGATCTTCCAGACTGAAAAACAGTTGAAAGACCTAGGAGACAAACTTCCGGCTGATAAGAAAGCTCCTATCGAAGCAGCATTGAATAAGCTGAAAGAAGCTCACAAGGCTCAGGATATTGCAGGTGTCGATGCTGCCATGACTGAACTGAATACAGTATTCCAGGCTGCAAGCCAGGAAATGTACAATGCTCAGAATGCTCAGGGCGGTGCACAACCGGGACCTGATTTCGGACAGCAACAGGCCAACAACAATGCTGGCGGAGCTAAGGACGGTGGCGTAACAGATGTTGACTTCGAAGAAGTGAAGTAAGATAGATTACATTTTCCACATAAGATGAAGAGCGATTGTCGGATTAATTTCCGGCAGTCGCTTTTTTTTTACCAAAACACAACTCACACCCTCTACGTATTTCCTAAAAAGAACGGCTACCAGGTTTCTTCCTGATAGCCGCTCTTTTTTTTCAATAACTCTATGACTCAGAGAATCGAAAAAGCATCTGCATCCTTCCACGCCGGGAATTTAGCACGCAATTCCTCCAAATCACTCTTATTTAATGTACAGGTACGAGTTATTTCCTCCCGTTTGCCGGCATCTGCCAGTTTCTTTCCTTTCGGAGAGAAGATCATGGAATCGCCCCGGTAAGTAAACCCTTTACCATCGATACCCACCCGGTTCACACCGCACACATACGCCATATTTTCAATGGCCCTGGCAGGCAACAATGCTTTCCATACCTTTTTACGGGGTTCAGGCCAGTTTGCTACATATATTAATAGGTCATACTCATTATCCACGTTGCGGCTCCACACCGGGAAACGGAGATCATAACAAACCTGCAAACAGATATTCCAGTCTTTATACTTTATTACCGTACGTTTATCGCCAGCCGTGAAATGCTTATCTTCAGCAGCCATCCGGAATAAATGACGTTTATCATAATAATATTCGTCCCCTTCCGGCGTGATAAAGAAAGCACGGTTAAAATATTTTCCGTCTTCTTTCGCAATAAAACTACCGGCGACAGCCAGATTATATTTAGCGGCCCATCCCTTTATAGTCGGGACAGTCGGGCCATCCATCGTATCTGCCAGCTTTTCCACCTCCATGGAAAAACCGGTTGTAAAGGTTTCGGGAAGTACGGCAATATCCGTTTTCCCACTCACACGCCGGAGTAATTCTCCGTAATAACCAAGATTCTCGTCTCTGTCTTCCCAAATGATATGGGATTGAATCATACTGATACGTAAGCTGTCTGCCATAATAGTAAATTAAACTTTTACGAAATTTTCCGGATGACAAGCTGTCACATCCCGGTAACTTTCACGAATTGTACGAATATCCTTTTCTGCATCCCCGGTTGGATAAAACAATCCTTTAAACCCGGCTTCCTTCTTTGCATAATCAAAATAAGCGATCATGATAGGAACCTGTGCCTTTTCAGCAATATAATAAAACCCTTTCTTCCATTCTTCCACCTTTTTACGTGTACCTTCCGGTGTCACAGCCAGCTGAAAAAGTTTACGTTTATTAAACACCTCAACCATCTGGTCGGTTACCGAAGTCCGTTGATGACGGTCGACAGGCACACCACCCAGCCACGAAAACAATATATTGAACGGAAAAAAGAACCATTCTTTTTTGATTAGAAAACTGGCGTTACGCCCTAATGCCGTATAAAACAACTTTCCGACAATAAAATCCCAATTGCTGGTATGCGGGGCAACGCATATCACACATTTAGGCACATCTTCGCCAACTGGTCCCAGTTTCCATCCGGCCATGCGAAGAAGTGCCTTACAGATCGCTTTCTTCATTATTTTTCTTTACTTAGCTCTCCTATTTCGTTAGCAATAGCGTCGACTTCTGTCTGCAAATCAACTCTAAGTTTACGATAATACTCTTTTACCAGTGTTTTGTTGTCTTTGGCATCCGGAGTTCCGGCACGACGGATAAATTCATCCTGCATATCCAGTATCCTTGTCAACAGAACATCAGCTTTATCTCCCTCTACTCCAGGAATAAATAGCTTACAAACTAATACTTCAGAAAACAGTTCACCTGCTACATAGCTGATTTCTTTCTTTAAAATTCTTCTTTTAGCCATAATTTTCGCATTAAAATATCTACAAATCTACAAAATCCTTTATTAAATAACTCACACCGCAGGAAAAAAGATAAAAATAATGTATCTTTGCAGCTTCAAATTCTCTGATTATAAACAAAATCGTTTATGGATACAAAGACAACAACGCCAGAATATCTCTTTGAAAGCAGTTGGGAAGTCTGTAATAAAGTGGGAGGGATCTACACAGTGCTGTCTACAAAAGCGCACACTCTGCAACAGATGTTTAACGATAAAGTGGTATTTATCGGACCTGATGTGTGGGGACCCGCTAACGCTCCGGACTTTATCGAAGATGATGCTCTGTTTGCTGATTGGAAAAAACATGCAAGAACCACTGACAAACTAAAAATGAAAGTCGGACGCTGGAACGTACCTGGTACTCCTCCGGTGGTATTAATCGACTTCAAGCCTTTTTTCAGTGATCGGGACGCTTTCTTTTACTCCATGTGGGAAAACTTCAGGGTAGATTCGATGCACGCTTATGGCGACTATGACGAATCCTGTATTTTTGCCTATGCAGTAGGAAAAGTGATTGAAAGTTTCTACAACTTCTATAATCTTTCCGATAAGAAAGTTACAGCACTGTTCAATGAATGGATGCTGGGTATGGGAGCGCTTTATATCAAAAAGCAAATCCCCGCCATTGCAACCCTGTTCACTACTCATGCTACATCTATCGGCCGTTCCATTGCCGGCAACAACAAAGCATTATATGCTTATATGGACGGATACAACGGCGACCAGATGGCGAAGGAACTGAATATGGAGGCCAAACATTCGCTGGAAAAGCAAACCGCTCACCATGTGGACTGTTTCACGACAGTCAGCGATATCACTGCCCGGGAGTGTAAGCAATTACTGGACAAGGCTCCGGATATTGTTACCCCGAACGGTTTTGAGCCCAACTTCGTTCCCGAAGGAAAAGAATATACCAAGAAACGTGCAGAAGCTCGCAAGACATTGATCAATGTAGCCGAGAAATTACTGGGATGTCCCATCTCTCCGGATGCATTGCTCGTATCGACCAGCGGACGGTATGAATACCGCAACAAAGGGATCGATGTCTTCATCGAAGCCATGAACCGTGTACGCAATTCAGGAGAATTACAACGTGAAGTCGTTGCCTTCCTGATGGTTCCGGCCTGGGTCCGCGACGCACGCGCCGACCTGAAAGAGGTGATTGAAAAAAATATTCAGACCACCTCTCCCATGCAAATGCCTTTTATTACCCACTGGCTGAATCTGATGGATCAGGACAAGGTATTAAATTATATCTCACACGCAGGATTCACAAATCAGGCTTCCGAAAAACTGAAAATAATATTTGTGCCCTGTTACCTGGACGGACGCGACGGAATCTTTAACAAGCCCTATTACGATCTGCTGATCGGTATGGACGCAACTGTATATCCGTCATACTACGAACCCTGGGGATACACTCCACTGGAAAGTGTTGCCTTTGGCATACCGACAGTAACGACCAATCTGGCCGGCTTCGGCCTTTGGGCGGAAAAAAGTGTCTCCGGCAAAAACATCAGCGAAGGTGTGGCTGTTATTGAACGGACAGACTTCAACTATTTCGATGTTGCTGATGCTATCACTGCTTCAATCCTCTCACTCGTCAAGAAAGACAAAAAAGAAGTTGAAGAAATACGCAAACGCTGTTTTAAACTGGCAAAGCAGGCTGAATGGAGTAAATTCATTGTTTTCTATCAAAAAGCTTTCAGCGACGCATTGGAAGCTGCAACTAAAAGAAACAGTTAAACATAGCTCATAATTAGCAAGATAATTCTATCTTTGCCACAGTTTTTTACATCTTATTAAAAGTTGAATCATTTTAAATCTCACAATAATGAAAATCAAGGCGAATAACGCAAACAGTCCGATCTGGAAGGACGTTTATTCACATTCGATGCTTCCCGAAGCATTACAACCCTTACACGAAATGGCTACTAATTTGTGGTGGGTATGGAATCATGAAGGAGCTAAATTATTTGGAAAAATCGACAAAGACCTTTGGGTATCTACGGAAGGTAACCCGGTGCTTTTACTCCAAAGCTTATCATTCAAACGTATTGAAGAAATCCAGGCCGACAAAGTATTGATGGCCGAAATCCAGGAAGTTTACGCCAGCTACAGAAAATATGTGGACGTAAAACCGGATGCTACTAAACCGTCTGTTGCATATTTCAGTATGGAATACGGACTCACCAACGTGTTGAAAATATACTCCGGTGGTCTGGGTGTTCTGGCAGGTGACTACCTGAAAGAAGCCAGCGACAGTAACATTGATCTGACAGCTGTAGGTTTCCTGTATCGTTACGGATACTTTACACAATCACTGTCTATGGACGGACAGCAGATTGCAAACTACGAACCGCAGAACTTCAACTCTTTACCTCTTTCTCAGGTAATGCAGTCAAACGGCGAACCAATGGTATTGGAAGTACCTTACCCAGGTAGAACCGTATATGCTCATATCTGGAAAGTAAGCGTAGGACGTGTTCCTTTGTATCTGATGGATACAGACATTCCTCAGAACAGTGAATGGGACCGTTCAATCACTCACCAGTTATATGGAGGCGACTGGGAAAACCGTATGAAACAGGAATACCTGTTAGGTATCGGCGGTATCCTGATGCTGGATAAACTGGGTATCAAAAAACAGATCTATCATTGTAACGAAGGCCACGCAGCATTGATCAATGCTCAGCGTCTGGTTAACTATATCCAAAACGACGGACTTACTTTCAATCAGGCATTGGAAGTTGTACGCGCTTCTGCTCTTTATACAGTACATACTCCGGTTCCTGCCGGACACGACTATTTTGACGAAGGCCTGTTCGGCCGCTACATGGGTGAATTCCCCGGTAAGCTGGGTATCAGCTGGCAGGAATTTATCGATATGGGACGCGAAAACCCGGGTTCTAACGAAAAGTTCTCTATGAGTGTATTCGCTTTGAATACTTGCCAGGAAGCAAACGGCGTAAGCTGGTTGCACGGAAAAGTATCACAACGCATGTTTGCTCCGGTATGGAAAGGATATTTCCCGGATGAACTGCATGTAGGATATGTAACTAATGGCGTACACATGCCGACATGGGCTTCTACAGAATGGAAACGTTTCTTCCACCAGCGTTTCGGTGAAAAATTCTTTGAAGACCAATCCAACAAAAAACTTTGGGAAGCTATCCAGAACGTCAACGACGACGATATCTGGGAACTGCGCAAAACTCTGAAAAATAAACTGATCGAATACATCAAAGGCCAGTACAAACAGAGCTGGTTGAAGAATCAGGGAGACCCTGTAAAGGTTGTTTCTATCCTTGAAAAGATCAACCCGAATGCGTTGCTGATCGGTTTCGGCCGTCGTTTCGCCACTTATAAACGTGCACACTTATTGTTCACAGACCTTGACCGTTTGGCTAAGATCGTAAACAATGAAAAATATCCGATCCAGTTCGTATTTACCGGAAAAGCCCACCCGGCTGACGGCGGCGGACAGGGATTGATCAAACATATCGTAGAAATCTCACGTCGTCCGGAATTCCTGGGTAAGATCATCTTCCTCGAAAACTACGACATGCGTCTGGCACGTCACCTGGTTGCCGGTGTCGACGTTTGGTTGAACACTCCGACCCGTCCGCTGGAAGCATCAGGTACATCCGGTGAAAAAGCAGAGATGAACGGTGTACTGAACTTCTCCGTACTCGACGGATGGTGGTACGAAGGTTATAAAGAAGGCGCTGGTTGGGCATTGACCGACAAGCGTACTTACGAAAACCAGCAGTATCAGGATCAGTTGGATGCCGCTACGATCTACCATATATTGGAAACAGAGATCATCCCGACTTACTATGCTAAAAACAGCAAGGGATACTCTCCCGAATGGATCCAGTATATCAAGAACTCAATGTCTCAGATCGCTCCCGACTATACAATGAAACGTATGTTGGACGATTATATCAGCCGTTTCTACAGCAAACTGGCTAACCGTTCCGCTCATTTGCGTGAAGGTAACTACGCTGAAGCCAAAGCTATCGCAGCATGGAAAGAAGAAGTGGCAGAACATTGGGACAGCTTCCAGGTTGAATCATTCACTTGCAGCAAGGATCTGGCTATCGACGGACCGGTTGTAGGCAAAGAATATTCATTCAATCTGGTAATCGACCGCAAAGACCTTCAGGGAATGCTTGGAGCTGAAGTGGTTGTGACCAAAGAAAACTCGGAAAATCATCAGCTTGAATTGCTTTATACAAAACCGTTCGTGCTGAAGAAAGAAGAAGGTTCTAAACTGTTCTTTGAATTGAAAACAACTCCGAGCGAAGCTGGTGTTCATAAAATGGGCTTCCGTGTTTACCCTGTAAACAAAGAATTGCCTCACCGTATGGACTTTGCTTATGTTCGTTGGATTCAGTTATAATAAACAGTTATAGCAAATATGAAAAAGGATGCTTCCATAACGGGGGCATCCTTTTTTCATATTTATTTAATATCCAGGATTCTGTGTCAGATTTCTATTCAGGGAAAGTATATTTTCGGGAATCGGAAAGACAGTCGTATAACCACTGCTTTCTCCCGGTAACTGCGGACGGCTGCTATAGGTCCGTGTAAAAAGACCAAAGCGGACCAGATCCTGCCTCCTCCACCCTTCCCAGGCAAATTCCAGTTGACGTTCGGCCAGTATATTATCTAAAGTAGCCTGACGGTCCGGTATTCCGACACGGGAACGGACCTGATTCAACTCTGCATCCCCGTTTCCCCCGTTACGGACCAATGCTTCACTTTTCATCAGCAAAACATCGGCATAACGGAACAGCACAATATCATTATCCATCAGCTTCCCGTCTTTAGTCGCCGTTTTATCGATTGCATATTTCTTCATACGGGCACCCGCCACCTTCTCAAACGGTTTGCCGGATATATCCACATCCACCTTCCAGGGCAGATATTCCAACACCTGCCCGGTATCGAGCCGAACGGTATCCCCATTCAGATCAAGCACAACACCGGCAAAATAGCATTTACTGAAACGAGCATCGACCGAATCCGTATCATAACCGAAAGTCCGGAGTGCTTCTATTGTAGCGGCAGAGCCATTCTCACCGGATAATCCGTAAGCCTTCGCATGATTATAATGACGGGAGCGAAACAGGTATTGCATCTGGTTCGTATAAAAATTCTTATCCATCGGAATCGTAAAGATATTCTCTACAGAGGTTTCGTTAAATACGGAAAAGTTCTCTTCATAAGTACGTGACAACTGATAACCAAGCGCTGTTATGGAATCGCAATAAGCGATCACGGTTTCCCACGCATTCAACCGTTGACCGCCGACTTCAAAAAACACACTTTTTCCATCCGGCTGACTTCCGGTCGTCCAGTTATTATTTGTGTAAACTTCGGCATTCAAAGCCAGTTTAGCCAACAGAAAATAAGCAACCGGACGTGTCAAACGCCCGTAATAGTCACCGAGCTGGTTACTACGCTCCGCACTTAGCAACGGTGCTGCTTCCTGCAATTCTTTTACCACAAACTCAAACACTTCCTGCCGGGTACTCTGCTTTACATCTTTCATCGGAGTGGATGACGACAATACAAGCGGAACACGTCCGAACATATCCACCAGGTAATAATAATACATGGCCCGGAAAGCACGCACCTCAGCCATATAAGCCGGGATATACCGGTTGTTCGTCTGCTTATAAAATTCGTCCAGACGTTCCAAAGACTTATTGCTCAACACAATCACCTTATACAAATACTCCCAGGTCGCCCGTATGGCATCACTGCTGACACCCCATTTATGCAGAAACAAACCTTGCCAGAAACCACCGTCATACCAGTCACCGCCACGGGTCGGAAGGATCGCCTCATCCGTCGTAAAGGTATTCAGGTCATATATTCCTCGGTAAGTTCCCTGTAATCCCTGGCTATCGCTGTAACCACCTACATAATTATAAAGCGTTGCAACCGTGTTCAGGTAGACCGAAGTGGCATTATCATAGGCTTCCTCTTCCGAAATTTGATCTCGCGGATTCTCTTCCAGGAACTTACTACAGGAAAGAAAAGTAAAACCGCACAAAATATAGGATAGTAAAACTAACTTCTTCATCACTACTAATTATTAAAATTGAAAACTCAAACCGACCGTATAAGAACGGTAAACCGGATAATTCCGCTTATCGTCTATCCCCAGCGTATTATTCACAATATAACTATTGATCATAGGAGTCAGGCCGGAATAGCCGGTGATCGTTGCCAGATTATTGACAGAACAGGACAACCGCAGGTTCTGCACATATTTCTTCCACTTGCCCAGCGGGACATTCCATCCCACGGTCAGATAGTCAAAGTTGATGTAATCACCTTTCTCCAACCAGTAATCCGTTGCCGTCTGATCCTTTATATTCTGCTCCGGAGCACCTTGCATCACATTGTAATCAGGGAAACTGCCCATATTCATATAAGTAAGGGAAGTCCCGTTGTATATCTTATGCCCGAAGGCTCCGTTTATCTGTAAAGAGACATCGAACTGCTTGTAGCGGAAACTGATATTCGATCCCAGCATCGTCTTGGGAGTCGCCTGTCCGGCAATGTAACGGTCTTCGCCATCTTCCAGATTCACACCATCGCCATTCAGGTCGGCAATCTCATATCTGTAACTACCATCCTCCTGCTGTGTCAGCCCGGTACAATGAGGAAGATAAAAGACACCTAAAGGCTGTCCGACAATCTGATAGACGATATGGTTATAACCTCCGTGGAAACCAGCGCCATTCAGATCGGAGATACTGGTATATTCCGGTGCCGACATCTGTTCGCCTTTGTACATACCGCTCAGGGACAGGAGTTTGTTCTGCTGGAAAGTAACGTTGACATTGATGCTCAATTCCATATCTTTCGTTTGCAAGGGAGTAACGCCGAAACCCAGTTCGACACCGCTATTCCGCATCGAACCGAGGTTTGCCAACAGTTTATTGTAGGCAAAAGGCGGAACGCTCACATCATAAAGATAAAGCATATCGCTGGTCTTCGAATGATAATAATCGACAGTCATCAACAGACGGTTACGGAAGAAACCGACATCTATCCCTGCATTCACGGTACGTTTTACTTCCCATTTCAGGTCGGGGTTGGCATTCCGGATTACCCCCATCGTTACCGTCGGGCTACCTCCTACCGATACCACGCCATTGGGTTTCACCAGTTGCAGGGAGTTATAAGAATCGATCGCATCCTGATTACCGGAAAGACCGTAGCCGGCACGCAGTTTCAGATTATTCAGAAAAGTGAACTGTTTCATAAAATCCTCCTCCGTGATTATCCAGGCAGCTGAGACAGAAGGAAAGAACCCCCATTTATTATTCTTGCCGACTTTGGAGGAAGCATCCGCACGGGCATTGACCGTCGCCACATATTTCCCGGCATACATATAGTTGACACGTCCCAGAAAAGAGCTCAACCGTGGGTCTTCATAATAAGAGTTCGTTCCCTCCCAAAGACGTACGGCCCCTGCCTGCAAATTATTATATCCGAATTTATCCGTTGAGAAATTCGTAACAGTTGTATAAAATCCGGTCAGGATATTCTTCTGAGCTTCCGCCAGTCCAAGCGCATCCAGGTGATGCTTTCCCCAATCATTCGAATAACTCAGCAACAAATTACCCAACAAGTCCTCCATCTTCCTTTCTCCTTTATAGGCTTGTCCGTGCGCCCATACCGTGGTCGGCAGATACTGAGAGTTATCTATTATATTATATGTATAGGAACCGAAGGCTGAAAACTTAACCTGTTTGCTCAGATTGACCGTAAACTTCAGATGGGTATTGAAATGGGCATTCGAATCATCATCTTTCACCTCCAGCCAGGCAAGCGGATTGGTAATCTGACTGGCATTGGTTACCCCGTTCCATGCTCCGGTCTGCTCGTCCCGATGGTTCGGGAATGTCGGATTAAACGCGGCTGCCGAATAGAAAGTCTTCTGGATATCATTCAGATAACGGTTCTTTTGCAGGGAACCGAAGACACCCAGGTCTATCTTCAACCGATCATTGAAAGCACGCTGGGCGATATCCAGTTTAACGGTAAAGTTCTGGAAATCGTTTGTCCGTACCACGCCGTCCCGGTCCATAACACCGAGGGAAGCACGATAGTTGGACGTTTCAGAGCCTCCTCCCAAAGCTATATGATGATTCTGCACAATCCCGGTCCGGGTTATCTCATCCGGGAAATTCGTATTATAACCCAGATCCAGTATGTCGATATTACGTTCGGAAGCCACCGCCCGGAAATCGTCTCCCGACAGCATCTTCATATTCTTATAGACAGCCTCCACCCCAAAACTGCCATCGTAACTGATACTGAAAGCGCCGCCTTTCCCTTTCTTCGTCGCCACCTCGATCACCCCCGAAGCACCACGCGAACCGTACTGTGCCGTCTCGGAAGCATCTTTCAGGATAGTAAAACTCTCGATATCCGCCGGATAAATGGAACTAAGCGTATTCAGGTCGGAAGAAACGCCATCGATAATGACCAGCGGGTCGTTCCCTCCGGTCAGCGAAGTCGTTCCCCTCACCCGGACAGCACTCAGTGCAGCCGCCCTGTTTGCTCCGGTAGAGATACTGACCCCCGCCGCCTGTCCGCTCAAAGCGTTCAGCGAACTAGAGACAAATCCCTTGTTCATACGTTTTTCGGAAACTTTATCAACAGAACCTGACATGGTCCGCTGATTCCCCATTGCATATCCAACGGCTATCTCATCATCCAGCCGTATGGAATCAGGTACAACCGTCCTGAATGTATCCGTCGGTAACGGAGCGACCTGCGCCTGCCCTTCAATCCCCCGGACAGCTAATAAAAATATCGGAAATATGAATAAAGAAGAATAGAACTTAACCATATGCATATCGATTTAAGATTGTGAACCCCTTTTCAATAAAAACTACCGACCGCAAGGGATTGTTCATAAATATAATAAATGTTTTTAAATCAATGCTTATTTCTGTAATATTACTTGTATTGGCAGGTTCAGAATTAATCAGATATGAATTTAAACTATAACATATCCCCACTGCTATGGGGATATTCCCCCATTGTAATGGGGATTATTCCCCTCCTATAGGGGGAAAATTCCCCACACAAATAAAAAAAGTGGGGAATTTCTTACGATGACTCAAATAGTATCAGAAGCGAGTCCATTCTTTCTAAACAAGCCTTCCCCCTGTCCCCCATTTAGTGATAATTAATAGTCCTCGCAAATAAATTATTTACGGAAATATTTCTTTATTCAGCAATACATTGTACCTTTGTCCTCGTTAAAAAAGAAAGTATTATTATAAGTAATAACATATAAAACTTATTATTATGTCTAAAGTAACAGTTGTTGGCGCCGGTAATGTAGGTGCTACTTGCGCAAATGTTCTTGCCTTCAATGAAGTGGCAGACGAAGTTGTAATGCTTGATGTTAAGGAAGGCGTTTCCGAAGGCAAAGCAATGGATATGATGCAGACAGCTCAGCTGCTGGGTTTCGATACTACAGTTGTAGGTTGCACAAACGACTATGCTCAAACAGCAAATTCTGATGTTGTTGTTATCACTTCAGGTATTCCCCGTAAACCGGGTATGACTCGTGAAGAGTTGATCGGTGTAAACGCTGGTATCGTGAAGAGTGTAGCTCAGAACATCCTGAAATATTCTCCGAATGCAATTATCGTAGTTATCTCTAACCCGATGGATACAATGACTTACCTGTCATTGAAATCTCTGGGCTTGCCGAAAAACCGTATCATCGGTATGGGTGGCGCATTGGATAGCTCTCGTTTCAAATATTTCCTGTCTCAGGCATTAGGATGCAATGCTAACGAAGTAGAAGGTATGGTAATCGGTGGTCACGGTGATACTACAATGATTCCGTTGGCTCGTCTGGCTACTTACAAAGGTATCCCTGTAAGCAAACTGCTGAGCGCTGAAAAATTGCAGGAAGTTGTTGCTTCTACTATGGTTGGTGGTGCTACACTGACAAAACTGTTGGGTACTTCTGCATGGTATGCACCGGGTGCAGCAGGAGCATTCGTTGTTGAATCTATCATCCACAATCAGTGCAAAATGGTTCCTTGTTCAGTTTATCTGGAAGGAGAATACGGCGAATCAGATCTTTGTATCGGCGTTCCTGTTATCCTGGGTAAAAACGGTATCGAAAAGATCGTTGAACTGGAACTGACAGCTGAAGAAAAAGAATTGTTCGCTAAGAGCGCTGCCGCTGTTAAGGGAACAAACGCTGCACTGAAAGAAGTAGGTGCTTTATAATCAAGAAACAAACTCGTTGATTATATAGTAAAGAGGATAGCTCCATAGAGGTTATCCTCTTTTTTTATGAGAATATATATAACTTTGATTTTACCTTTTTTACAGATACATAATACATATCTTTTCCATACCGGAAAAATATGGAGGAGCCTTTATTATTTTATCATTATCTTTACCTCAAAAAGTATTATGATCCGTCCAATGACATTGCATGATATCGCCGAGATCGTTGCGATCTATGCCCACTACGTGAATAACACGGTAATCACCTTCGATACGGAAGTTCCATCCGAAGCGGAAATGCGTCAGCGGCTGGCTCCCGTCATAGAAAACTTTCCGGCATGGGTCTGCGTTGAAGACGGGAAAGTTATCGGTTACTGCTATGCCCACGAATGGAAAACCAAGAAAGCCTACAACACAACCGTAGAAACGACTATCTACCTGCATCCCGACTATCCCGGCAGAGGATACGGCCGGTCATTAATGAACCAACTGATCGAAGACTGCCGCAACCGCTCATTTCATGTGCTGGTTGCCTGCATCACCATCCCCAATGCCCCCAGTGTAAAACTACACGAAAAGCTACACTTCAAACAAGTCTCCAGCTTCCATGAAGTAGGCCGCAAATTCGACCGTTGGCTGGATGTGGCCGACTATGAGCTGATTATTGAGTAATCACTCAACAATTTCTCTTTTGGCAATAGAAAGCATATATCCTATATCCGGCAATGTTTTAATAGCCAGGCTATCATCCACTAGCAAAAGAGTTCTCAATTTCGATATAAAATTATTCAAGCTAGCTTCATAAAGATCACAATCATTCCAAATTTCCTTATAAAAACAATTACGGGAAACCACTTCGCCTTGTTTTTCTATTAACAATAACAATATTTGATATTCAGTTTTACTAAGCTTCTTTATCAGTCTATTGTCAACAAGCAAATCGCGAGTCTCCTTATTCAATTGCAACCTGCCAAAAGGAACCAAGCATGAAGGTCCTGGAAAACAGGCATATTGCCGGATGTAGACAATCAGTTCTTCCATATCAAACGGCTTTTTAATATATACTTTTCCACCAGCCTCTATACCTTGAGCAATCTCATATCCTCTAACATGCGACGAAACAAATAAAATAGGAATTGTAATACCACGGGACTGTATCTCAGAAGCAAACTCAATCCCATTATCTTCCCCCATTTCAACATCCAACACTATTATATCGGGTTCAAAAGAAAGAACTGCATTTACTGCTCCATATAAAG
>Ga0137298_11175_pt1 | contig 15315 bp, 12 predicted proteins | sample RamsorincwithD2O_2_FD_97182 | JGI IMG/M metagenome (GOLD analysis project Ga0137298, IMG submission 97182) | Mouse cecal microbial communities from Vienna, Austria - Glucosamine amended with D2O | ecosystem: Host-associated > Mammals > Digestive system > Large intestine > Cecum | place: Austria...
TTGCGCCAGCTTGGGAGTGATGATGCCGTCTCTGACCCTTTCTATGATAGCGGCTCATTTCATTTTCCACCTGAAGGGCAACTCGTATCTGGAAAGCGCCATGCGTGGAGTGAGGCCGGCCAGTATGGGAATGCTGATGGCGGCGGCGGTAACTCTGGGTTTTGCCACGTTTGTCCCGGAAGGTGCGATTGCCTGGAATCTGGTGGGGATCGCTGTGGTGTGCGGAGTGCTTCTGATTAAAAAAGAATTATCCATTCCCAAGACGATTTTGATCGCGGCAGTGCTCGGATTGATCCTGGGATAATATCCCGGAAATCCATTTGTGCTGCTGGTAACAGAATTTTAATAATTTTTCTGCTATTCGGTATCGAAAAGTGGAGAATTTTATGATATAATCGCTCTCGAGATTATAGTGGCACCGGATTGTGCCCGGAGGATATTCTATAATCTCCATGTAAGGAGATCATAACATGCCAGATAAGAGAGAATACAACAGCAAGGATTATATGCGTGTCCTGAATAAGTCGCGCCGGAGAAGAAAAAAGCTTCCGATTTATCAGAATAAGGTTGCCGTTATATCTGCGATTGCTGTCGTAGCGGTGTTTGCTGTTTTCGGCAGTGTTGTCGGCAGCCGCCGTAAGGCGGATAAGGATCAGGAGGCAGTGGCGTCGAATCAGGAAGAATCTTCTTCTGAGATTAAGGTGGCGGTGGAACCCACGCTGTCTGCGGAGGAGATTGAACGTCAGAGGGTTTTGCAGGAGAAGCAGGCGGTCGTGGATTCTTATGAGAATCTGGGATTGGCTCAGGTTGCCGGTTATCTGAATGTGCGTGAGGCACCGGGTTCAAATGGGAAAATTATCGGAAAGCTGCAGCAGAACAGCGCCTGTGAGGTTTTGGAGACAGAAGGGGAGTGGAGTCACATTACCTCCGGAGGCATCGAAGGCTATGTCCATAACCGTTATATTATCAGCGGGTCCCAGGCGCGCCAGGAAGCTTTGGAGCAGGTAAAGCAGATGGCGGAGGTCAATACCGAGAAGCTGAACATACGTTCGGAACCGAATATGGAGGATGCCACCAATGTAGTGGCACAGGCGTTGATTTATGAGCGTTATCCGGTGCTGGAGGAACTTGACGGTTGGATCCGGATTGAAGAAGGCTATGTTTCCAGTGAATACGTGACGGTGAAATATGCCTTGAATGAGGCGCGGAAGCTGGATTTGCGGGCGATGGCTTTGAACCAGTATGACCATCTGGTGATTTCCAAGGTTGACAATTATCTGAATATCCGCAGCAGTCCCAGCATGGAAGACGATACCAATGTGATCGGTAAGTTTCCCAGCAAAGCCGCGGGAGAGATTTTGGAGACGCAGGATGGCTGGTATAAAGTAAAATCCGGCGCCATTACCGGTTACGTTGCGGCGGACCCCGAACTTGTGGCGGTTGGCCAGGAGGCCAGGGATCTGGCGCTGGAATCTGCGACGCTGATGGCGATCGTCAACACGGACCGGCTGAATGTGCGTTCCGAACCCAGCACCACGGCAAAGATCTGGACACAGATTTCCAAAGAAGACCGCTATACGGTGCTGGATCAGCTTGACGGCTGGATTCAGATAGAGCTGGACACCGGCGACGGAGGGGACGGAGAGGAATCCGACAAGGCCTATATTGCCACCAGGGACGACAATGTGGAAGTGCGTTATGCGCTGACGGAGGCGATCAAGTTCTCGCCGGTAGAGGAGCGGGCGAATCAGCAGGCGGCTCTGCGCAGCAAGGTCGTAAATTATGGGTTGCAGTTTGTAGGCAACCGTTATGTCTGGGGCGGGACGAATCCCAATACCGGCGCCGACTGTTCCGGTTTTGTGCAGTATGTAATGCGGAATGCCGCCGGGGTTTCTCTGCCGCGTACTTCCAGGGAGCAGGCGAAAGCGGGACGGGCGGTAACTTCCAGCGAGATGCTGCCCGGAGATTTGATTTTCTACACGAACAGCAGCGGGGTGGTCAATCATGTGGCAATGTATATTGGAAACGGGCAGATTGTCCATGCGGCCAGCCGCCGGAGCGGTATTAAGATTTCAACATGGAACTATCGGAGGCCAAAGACAATAAGAAGGTTTTTGGATTAAGAGATGAAAAGAGCCAGGGGATGCGGACCTGGCTCTTTTTATTTCTTAGGGGCAACCCCATGTCTGTAGCAGAGGTTATTCTGCCGGGGCCTGACAACTCACCCGGTAGACTTTAATGGTTTTACCATTGCGGCTGCTAAAATAGATATAGTCGCCCCGATGGCTGTAAATAGGATGGGGGTGGGCATCCTGGCCCAGCCAGTCGCTTTCATGGCGGCACAGGGGCTGCCATTTTATCTGGCCGTTCTCCCAGTCAACATCCTGGATGGAGATGTAGGCCCCGTCCTTTTTATGGGGATCAGGGCCGTTGTCCGTGCTGTTGTCGAAAACAGCCTTGATCTCTCCCGGGAATTTGAAATAGCCGTCACAGACCAAATGGCCAAAATGATCCATGGTAAAATGGCCGTAGGCATCATAGTCTTCAGGCAGGGCGATCTCTCAGTAGTCAAAAGTCTCCATATTTACCTTGCCAACAAATGCCGGCCCCTGATCATAAGCGCCGTGATAGATGACAGCCTTTCCGTCGTCTTGCCACATCTCATGACAGACCCAGTCATGACGGCTGCGCTTATGCCCATTGTGCTCCATGCCCTCGGTGCGGATCCGCAAAATCTCGTCTTTTTGGTGGTCATAGAGCCAGATGCGGCGGATGCCGCAGTCAAAGCTGGACCATTCATGATTGTATAGAATCTGCTCCTGGTTGGCCGGGTTAAACTGTACGTGGGTGATCCAGCAGTCAGGAACGGCCTTTTCGTAGAGAAGACTGCCGGTGGCAGTATCATACACGCAGAGATAGCTGCTTAAATGTTCTTTTTGCACCCGCTCGTCAATGTCATAGACAGGCCGTTTGTCCAGGCCGCTTCCTTCAGTCTTTGGGTCATAGTCCAGGCATCGGCCGTCCGTCACCGGCACACAGAGCAGGGGCCGGTCAGCATTCTGATCAACAATGCGGGAAATCACTGCAAGAAGTATATCTGGGAGATGAGTGTGGAGGAATATGTGAGCGTGCTCAATGTTCATCTGGTAGGAGCGTTTGCCCTGACGAAGGCTCTGGTTCCCCAGATGAAGGAACTGGGCCGTGGGCGGATGATTTTCCAGGCTTCCATGACCAGCTATATCGGGCAGCCTCAGGTGGCCGGATATTCCACGGCAAAGGCCGGGTATCCGGGGCTGATCCATACTTCCCCGGATGATCGGAAACCCCATCTATATCTGGTGCGCTCTGGAATTGAAGCGTTATTTTGATATTGATGAGCCGGTGTCGGCCGCCAATGCGCAGGAGATCTATGATCAGACCAAGAGGTTGATTGTAAAGAAGCATATGACGCGCCGCTGGTGTATGGAGCATTCCCATGTGGAACTGGTTTCTACCACGGAAGATCCTGTCGATACTCTGGAATATCATCAGAAAATGAGAGAAGACCCATCCATGAAGACCCGGGTTATCAGTGCATTTCGACCGGATCGGGCCATGTTTCTGGATGATGTAGAGTTTAAGAGCTATATGGGACTTCTGGGGGAGAGCGCCGGAATGGAGATCGGAAGTTTTGACCGGATGCTAAAGGCATTGGAGGCGCGGCTTCAGTTCTTTGGACGAATCGGGACTACGGTGTCGGATGACGGAATCCCTTATTTTAAATGGGAAGATTATACGGACCAGGAGATTGGGGGGATATGGAAAAAGGCTTATGAGGGAAAAACTCTTACCGAAAAGGAATGCGATCAGTATCGGAGCGCCTTTTTGTTTGAGATGGGGCGCATGTACTGCCGTAATGGGTTTGTCATGCAGCTGCATATCGGTACCTATCTGAATGCCAATACCTCAAAGGTGGAAGCCATCGGAAAGTCTACCGGGTTTGACTGCACGGTCAATCGCACCAGCGTATATAGTGTAGGACAGCTTCTGGACCGCCTGACAAGGATTGGGGAATTGCCGAAGACGATCCTCTATCCCTTGGATGGAACGAAGATCGAGAACTGGGCGGTGCTTGCGGCAGGATTCTGTGAGGGCGGCACAAAGGCGAAGGTGCAGCTGGGGGTTCCCTGGTGGTTTAATGACCAGGCATTTGGGATTCAGCGTCAGTTTGAAGCCTATGCGAACCTGTATCCGGTTTCCCTTTCCGTGGGGATGCTGACGGACAGCAGAAGCTTTATCAGTTACCCGCGGCACGAATTGTATCGCCGGGTGCTGTGCGATTATTTTGGACGGCTGGTAGAGCGCGGAGAGTATTTTGGCAGTGAAGAGGATTTGAAGGAGATGATTGAGGGCGTCTGCTACGGGAATGTGAAGGAGTTCTTTGGATTTGAGTAGGGATTATGCAAAAGGGGCCGTTCTTCGGGGCGGCCCCTTTTTTTGTTGCCCGCTTTTGGAATCCGTGTTAAAATAAGAAAGATTGGAGAAACAGGCAGAAAGAAGAAAGCAGGGCGGGATGTACGAATATATAAAAGGATGCTGGCTGGGGATTTCTTTGAAGAAAAAGTTAGGTATATACGTCTGCCTGATGATTCTGGTAATCAGTGTGTCGGCATTGTTCAGTTTCCTTTTGATGGATTTTGCAGTGGGAAATTTCAATATTATTCTGGATGACAACTCGCGGTGCTACAATTTTCAGGAGGCGGTGGAACTGGAGGCCCATGCCTTTGGAAATTATATCCGCAACCGGACTTTGGAGAATGAACAATATTATAAGGAAGCATGTCAGCAGTCAGAAGACAGTTTGAGGCAGCTTCCCTTTGACTATCTGACAATCGGGCCAGAGAGATACGTGAAAACCTGGAATATACGGAATGCCTATGAAAACTATCGCGTCTCACGGGATGGGATTCTGAAAGAACAGCCCAAAGGGACGGAGTATATTGCCAGCCTTTATCGTGTGTATTCCATGCAGGAATATTTGCAGACTTATGCCCGCCAGCTTTTGCAGCTGACCATGGTGGCAGGAGATATCAGCTATCAGAGGCAGGTCCCCTTTTTTTACCGGATGCCCTATCTGATTTTGCTGCTCTCGGTGGTTATGATTGCGGCCATGACCTTTTTAACCAGATTACTGTCCCATGCGGTGGTAGATCCCATGGAATTGCTGGCAGAGGCCACCAGAAAAATAGCGGTCAATGATTTCAGCGGCGAAGACCTGACTGTGGAGAACCGGGATGAGATGGGAGAGATGGTTCTGGCGTTTAACCGCATGAAGCATGCGACAGAAGGATATATCCATACGCTGGTGAAAAATCATGAGATTTCGGAGCTTCTTCATAAGGAAGCCATGGAGAAAATGGAGATGGAAAAGCAGCTGGAGGCAGCGCGGCTGGACCTTTTAAAAAGCCAGATTAATCCCCATTTCCTTTTTAACACTTTGAATATTATTGCCTGTATGGCAAAATTGGAGGAGGCCCTTACCACAGAAAAGATGATTACCAGTATGGGCAACCTGTTTCGCTATAATTTAAAGACGACAGAGCAGATCGTGCCTCTGGAACGGGAATTGAAGGTAGTCCGCGATTATATGTATATTCAGGAGATGAGGTTTGGAAACCGGATACGGTATGATTGCTGCCTGGAGGTAGATGAGGCTACAGCCAAGATACCGGCGTTTACGCTCCAGCCTCTGGTTGAGAATGCGATTGTGCATGGGGTGGGAAAAAAGGAACAGGGAGGCAGGGTGTTTTTGCGGGTTTGGCAAAAGGGAAATATGATGATAATATCCGTGGCAGATACTGGTATTGGTATGGATAAGGAGGCCAGGAATGGGTTGGAGGAAGCATTGAAAAACCGGCATACATCGAAGGTAGGGATCGGACTGGGGAATATTTACCAGAGAATTCATACGATGTATCAGGAAGGCGAGATGAAAATATACTCGCAAAAGGGTCGGGGAATGGTGATCCAAATCGCGATTCCCCAAAAAGCGGAAAAGGAACAGATGGTTGCAAGGGAAAGCAGATAGGAAAAGAACACCAGAAGAGAGGGGAATTCCATGATTCGTATACTGATTGCGGATGATGAAATGCTTGAGAGAACCGTGCTTTGTAAAACTCTGCAAAAAAATCTGGAGGACAGATGTGTTGTTTTTCAGGCAGAGAACGGAAGGGAAGCGCTGAAAATCTACGAAGAGCAGAAAATCCAGGTTGCCATTATGGATATCGAAATGCCGGGGATTAATGGGATTGAGGCGGCAGAGAGGATTCGGGAGAGGGATAAAAAATGCTGTATTATATTTTTGACGGCGTTTGACGAGTTTGCTTATGCACGAAAAGCGATTACTGTGCGGGCATTGGACTATCTTCTGAAGCCATATGAGGAACGGGAACTGATGCTGGTGGTGGAGGAGGCCATAAGACTGGTAAAAGAACAAGAAGGGGAGGAACGCGAGACAGAAGAGTACTCAGCCGATTTTGACAGCGAGGTCCTTTCCGCAGATGATGGCGAGAATGTACGCTTAACCGGAGTGAAGGAGAAAATCGAACAGTATATCTGTGAAAATTACATATACGATATTTCCATGCAGGATCTGGCGCGTACCATGAACTATTCGGAAGCTTATTTCTGTAAGCTGTTCAAACAGTATTTTGGCAGAAATTTCACTTCCTATCTGACGGACTACCGGGTGGAAGCTGCCAAGAAGCTGCTGGAAGATCCCATGGTGAATGTCAAGGAAATCGGAAAGGCGGTGGGTTATGGGGATTCCAACTACTTTGCCAAGGTATTCCGGCGTGTCAGCGGAATGAGCCCCACGGAATACCGGGCCCGGATCTTTCAGGGGAAACAGGAAAGCGGAGAAAAGCAGAATAAGAGCCAGGAACCATAATTATGCCGCCAATATATTGTATATAGGAAAAATGATTTGTGTGATATGTATAAATAAATTTTTTCAACTGGTTAAAATTCTACTATGATTCACAAAAATTTACCATTCCTTCCCGATGGCTTTTATCCTATAATAAAAATGTATTCTGGGTGCCAGACCGAGATGGTTTGACCCGGAACAGATTTCATAAAAATCATAAGGAGGGATTGTTTTATGAAAAAAAGTTGGATTAGTATGGCATTGTGCGCGGCTATGGTTGCGGCGACCATGTCAGGATGCGGACTGAAGGAGCCGGAGGCCCCTGCGACAACGGCTGCTCCGGCTACGGAAGCGCCTGCCGCAGGTGACGAGGCAGGAGAGGCAGAGGATGGCGGAGAGGCTGCCGGTGACGCGGCTGCCGCGAATGATCCGGCAGTTACCCTGGTGTATGCGGAAGTAAATCCTCTGGATACGATTGTAGGACAGACCGATTCCTATTTTAAGGAGAAAGTAGAAGAACTTTCCGGCGGCTCCATTACCATCGATCTGCAGGCATCCGGCGTTCTTGGTTCTGAGAACGATGTGCTGGATACCATGTTGGGCGGCGGCGGCACCATTGATATGTCCCGTATCTCTGCATTTGCCCTGACCAGCTACGGCGGTGAGAAGTCTATGCTTCTGTCCATCCCGTATACGTTTGTAGACCGGGATCATTTCTGGAATTTTGCGACTTCTGACCTGGCGCCTGAATTCCTGCTTGAGCCCCATGAAAATGGCACGGGCGTAAGAGGATTATTCTATGGAGAGGAAGGCTTCCGTCATTTCTTTACCAAGAATCCGGTGAACAGCCTGGAGGACCTGGCAGGCATGAAGCTGCGTGTTTCCAACGATCCCATCATGAACGGCATGGTGGAAGGGCTTGGCGCTTCTCCCACAGTTGTGGCATTCGGCGAGTTGTATTCCGCACTGCAGACCGGCGTTGTGGACGGAGCTGAGCAGCCGATCGCCAACTACAAGTCCAATGCTTTTCCGGAGGTTGCCAACAACCTGATCCTGGATGGACATACACTGGGCGCGATCCAGGTTATCATCACAGATGAGGCGTGGGACGGACTGACTGAGAACCAGCAGAACGCCATGATGGAGGCTGCAAAGCTTGCTTCTGAGTACAATCGCCAGATTTCTGAGGAAGCTGAGAATAAGGTTCTGGATGAACTGAAAGCAGAAGGCTGCAACGTTGTGGAAGTGACGGACAAGGCTCCGTGGCAGGAAGCATGTAAGAAGGTTGTGGAGGATAATACCGCCGACTATGCGGATCTGTATCAGCAGATTGTTGATATGCAGTAAGCAGTAGGAAATAAGAAAACCCTGAGCGTGGTAGGTGTTTATACGGGCACAGAAGTCAATAGGGGTTCTGTGCCCGTTGTTTAAAGCGTGTTTTCTGCGCAAGAAAGGAGTAGCTATGCCTGCGATTTTTGAAACGATCGATAAGATCAAGCCTGTATATGATATTGTATACAAAGTAACTCTTTTCATTTGTAAATTGCTTTTGATTGCAGATATTGCAATTACCTCCATGGCGGTCTGCGGAAGATATGTTCCCTTTATCCCGGACCCGGCATGGTCGGAGCAGGTGGTTTTGACTTTGATGTCTTATATGGCAGTGCTTTCTGCCGCCCTGGCAATTCGTAATGGTTCTCATATCCGTATGACGGCACTGGACTCTTATCTTCCCAAGGGCCTGATCCGTTTCCTGGATATTCTGGCTGATCTGGCAGTACTGGCTCTTGCCCTGATTATGATCGTGGTGGGCTGGCAGTATGCGGTCAAGATCGGCGGGCGGGGCAATTATGAGAGTATGCCCTGGCTGTCAAGATTCTGGATGTATTTTCCGGTCCCGCTGGCGGGCGTCGCCATGCTGGTCTTTGAGATCGAGGCAGTTTATAACCATGTGAAGCTGATCTTTGTAAAGGAGGGCGAGGCATAATGGATGCGAATACAATGGCGATTGCCGTTTTACTTGGCAGCTTTTTTATAATGATTTTTCTCCGTTTTCCCATTGCCTATGCGGTAGGCCTGGCATCTGTGCTATGTCTGCTGTCCATGGGAAAATCACTTTCCACGATTTGCCAGTTCATGGTAAAAGGAATCAGCTCTTTCAGCCTGATGGCAGTGCCGTTCTTTATCACCATGGGTGTCCTGATGGGGTCCGGCGGTATTTCTGAGAAGCTGATTGCTCTGGCCAATGCTTGTGTGGGATGGATGAGGGGCGGTATGGCCATGGTGAATATTGTGGCTTCCTATTTCTTCGGAGGAATCTCCGGTTCGGCTTCGGCAGATACGGCTTCCCTTGGCTCCATTCTGATTCCTATGATGGTAGACCAGGGATATGATGCGGACTTTTCGACAGCTGTTACCATCACTTCCTCCTGTGAGGGACTTCTGGTTCCGCCAAGCCATAATATGGTTATCTATGCCACCACGGCAGGCGGGATATCCGTGGGTTCCCTGTTTCTGGCCGGATATGTTCCGGGGGCTTTGTTGGCCGGAAGCCTGATGATTGGTTCTTATATCATTTCCGTAAAGAGAAATTATCCGAAAGGAGAACCCTTCTCGGTTATGAACCTTCTCAAACAGCTGTCCGTATCAATCTGGGCTCTGGCGGCGGTGCTGATTGTAGTATTTGGCGTGGTCGGCGGTGTGTTTACTGCTACGGAGTCTGCAGCGATTGCGGTTATTTACAGCCTGATTGTCAGCGTGTTTGTCTACAAGGGACTGGACTGGAAGGGAGTATGGAAATCACTGGATGACTGTATCAATACTCTTTCTATTGTACTGATTCTGATTTCCACTTCCGCGGTATTTGGCAACTGCCTGACTATGCTTCATGTGCCGGAACTGGCGGCGAATGCCATTACGGGAGTCACAAGGAATCCCTATATTCTGGCTTTGCTTTTGAACTTGATTTTGCTGGTGCTTGGATGTATTATGGATATGGCTCCGATCATCCTGATTGCAACGCCGATCCTGCTGCCGATTGCCACTTCGATCGGTATTGATCCGATTCAGTTTGGTATTATGGTTATCCTGAACTGTGGTATCGGACTTCTTACCCCGCCGGTGGGCGCGGTATTATTTATCGGATCTGCCATTGCAAAGCTTCCTATGGAGAAGGTGGTTAAGGCTACATTGCCATTCTATCTGTGTATGGTGGTGTCCTTGCTGCTGATCACTTTTGTTCCGGCGATCAGTATGTGGCTGCCCGGCCTTCTTGGGTGATTTGCCTTTTAGAATCCGTAATTTTGAAGTGTGAGACTGTTCTTGCGGACGGTCTCACTTTTTATTGGGGAAGGTTGCAAGGCTGCCTGGTTATTGCTATAATTGGGTATGGAATGTAAAAGGATGATAATCTGGGAGTGTAAAGGGATGAAAAAAAGAATCTGCATGATTTTTTTGGCTTGCGGGATGCTATCGGCGTCCTGCGGGGGCAATTGGAATAAAAAGACGCCGGAGGTTGTGCCGGAATTCGTATTTTCCTATGCGGAAAATCAGGCTGAGGATTACCCGACTACCAGAGGAGCTTATAAATTTGCAGAACTGGTGAAGGAGAGGACTGAGGGAAGAATCGAAGTCCTGGTCTATGCAGGAGGAGAACTGGGGGATGAGCAGGCAGTTGTGGAGCAGCTGCAGTTTGGAGGCATTGATTTTGTGCGTGCCTCTCTTTCTTCCCTGTCAGAATTTGTGCCGGAACTGAATGTGCTGCAGATGCCCTATCTGTATAAGAATTCAGAACATATGTGGAAGGTTCTGGAAGGAGAGATTGGAGACGAGTTTATGGAGATTCTGGATGGCTCTGGACTGACCGGACTCTCCTGGTATGATGCAGGGGCGAGAAATTTTTATTGTACGAATAATCCGATCCGGAGGCTGGAAGATATGAAGGGAATGCGAATCCGGGTCCAGGAATCCGAGATGATGGCGGCTATGGTGGAGGCGCTGGGAGGGACAGCGGTGCCCATGACATACGATAAAGTATATTCGGCCCTGGAGACGGGAGAGATCGACGGGGCGGAGAATAACTGGCCTTCTTATGAATCGGTCCGTCATTATGAGGTTGCGCCTTTTTACACTGTGGATGAGCATACCCGGGTTCCGGAGATGCAGCTGATGTCACAGTACACCTGGGACAAGCTTTCCCCAAAAGATCAGAAGATTATATTGGAATGTGCCAGGGAATCTGCCCTGTATGAGAGGAAACTTTGGACGCAGAGATCCGAATCCTCAGAACGAAGGGTGAGAAATGCCGGGTGTACGGTGGTAGAATTGCCTATGGAGGAGAAGGAACGGTTCCGGAATGCCATGATGCCGGTGTACCAAAAATACTGCGCGGATTATATGGATGTGATAGAAAGAATCACCAAGGAGGGGGAAGAATGACCAAAAAGCGGCTGTGCACCGGAGATAGAGGTGCATGGCCGCTTTTTTGCATCTTTTATTGGCTTAAAATTTTCTCCAGGTATCCCGGACAAACAATAAAAGCAGCGGGAAGATCTCCAGCCTTCCGGCAAGCATGTCAAGGATCAGGACGATTTTGGCCGGATTGGAGAACAAGCCAAAGTTAGCCGACGGACCAACCAGCTCCAGGCCAGGGCCGATATTGTTGAACGTGGCGGCTACGGCAGTAAAGTTGGTAATCAGGTCGGTGCCGTCACAGGCAAGGACCAGAAGAGAAAACGCAAAAATCAAAAGGTAAACAATCATAAATACATGGATATTGCGGATCACATCATAATCGATGGACTTGCCATCCATGCGGATTTTTTTGACCTGGCGTGGATGAAGGTATTGGCTCAATTCCTTGCCGGTGGACTTGATCATGATAATAAAACGGGAAACTTTGATTCCGCCGCCGGTGCTGCCGGCGCAGGCCCCGACAAACATCAGCATAACCAGGATGGTCCGGGAAAGTTGCGGCCATTGGTTAAAGTCACAGGTGGCAAATCCTGTGGTTGTAATGATGGAGCCGACCTGGAAAGCGGATTCACGCAAGGCAACGCCTGTGGTAGAGTAAAGCCCCCGGATATCCCAGCCAATCAGGAGGATGGCAGAGAGAATGACGATAAAATACCAGCATACTTCCTCATTGGAAAAGGCCTGCTTCCATTTGCGCAGCAGCAGGAGGAAATAAAAGTTGAAATTGACACCAAACAGAATCATAAAAACGGTGATTTCAACCTGGATCAAAGGAGAATAGCTGGCAATGCTGTCGTTTTTAATGCCGAACCCCCCGGTTCCTGCCGTACCGAAGGAAGTGGTGATGGCATCAAAAACAGGCATACCGCTGACCAGCAGTACGATGAACTCCAAAACGGTTATGAAAATGTAGATTCCATAAAGAATCTTGGCCGTGGAATGGACTTTTGGCATCAGCTTGCTGACGGAGGGTCCCGGGCTCTCGGCCTTCATTAGGTTCATGTGGGAGCCGCCGGCCAGTTTCAGAAGGGAAAGCAAAAATACCAGCACTCCCATACCGCCGATCCAATGGGTAAAACTGCGCCAGAGCAGTATGCACTTAGGAAGACCTTCCACAGCAGGAAGAATGCTGGCGCCGGTAGTGGTAAATCCGGAAACGGTCTCAAAAAGAGCATCGACGGGATTCTGGATGGAACCGCTGAATAAAAAGGGCAGGGCGCCCATAACACTAAGGGCGATCCAGCTTAGCGCCACTGTTACATAACCCTCTTTGACATAAAAATACTGGTGTTTGGGTTTTTTGAAAGTCAGGGCGACTCCAAAAACCAGACAGATTGCCCCGCCGATGACAAAGGACCAGAGCGCAGGCTCCTGGTATATTATGCCGGTTAGAATGGGAAGCAGCATAAAAGCAGCCTCGATATTTAATACCCAACCGATTATGTAAAAAATAATTCGATAATTCATGAACGGCTCCCTTATCTTTTCAGAATATCCTGGATATCATCCAGTCCCTTCTGGGTAGTGACCACGACCACGGTGTCGCCGACGTTGATAGTGTCGTTGCCTCGGGGGATAAGTACTTTTCCCTTTCGGTGGATACAGCCAAGAAGCAGGTTGCTCTTCAACTGAAGATCTTTTAAAGGAATACCTACAACGGAAGAATTCTCCAGGATGCAGAACTCCAATGCCTCCGCTTTTCCGTCTAAGATATGGCACAAGGTTTCCACATTGCTGCCAATGGAATTCTGCATGGCGCGGATGTAGCGGAGAATGTAGTCCGCAGTAATGTATTTGGGGTAAATGATGCTCCCCAGATCAAGCTGGTCAAGGATATTGTCAAAGGACATCCGGTTTACCTTGGTGATCAGCTTGGCCTTGGAATGTTCGCGTGCGAACAGAGAGAGCATGATATTTTCTTCATCCATGTTGGTCAGCGCCACGAAAGCTTCCGTGCCTTCCAGATTTTCTTCCATCAAAAGCTTTCTGTTTGTACCGTCTCCCCGAATAATCACCGCCTCCGGAAGATGCTCACTCAGTTCATTGCAGCGTTCTGGGCTTTTATCGATGATAGCGACCCGGATTTTCATTTCCAGAAGCTGTCTGGCCAGGTAGATTGCAATGGTGCCGCCGCCTACGATCATGCAGTTCTTTACCTGGTTTGTGGCCAGGCCGATATTGCGGAAAAATGCGGCGGCGTTCTGGGGGGAGGCAATGATGGAAAGCAGATCCCCGTTTTGAAGGACAAAGTTACCGTTTGGGATATAGGCGTTCTCCCCGCGCTCAATCCCGGCTACCAGGATATCGCATCTGGCGCGGCGGGGGAGTTCGGCGATGGATATCTGATCCAACTGGAATTCCGGCCTGACACGGAACTTTAACAGTTCCACACGGCCCTTGGCAAAGGTGTCAATCTTGATGGCGGAAGGAAAGCGCAGAAGCCTTGCGATCTCCGCTGAGGCGGCCAACTCCGGATTGATAATCATGGAGATGCCCAGGCTCTCTTTGATCAGGTCGATCTCCTTGTTGTATATCGGATTGCGGACCCGGGCGATGGTGTGGCAGTCCCATTGCTTTTTTGCGATCAGGCAGCACAGCAGATTCAATTCATCGGAGCCGGTTACGGCGATCAGCAGATCCGTGTCGGCGATGCCGGCTTCGATCAAAGTATTGATGCTGGAGCCATTGCCGATGATCTGCATGGCGTCCAATTCTTCCGTGACTCCCTGCAGACGATCCGCAGAGGAGTCGATGATAGTGACATCGTGGTTTTCCTCCGTTAAGCCCTCCGCCAGGGCAAAACCTACTTTACCGCAACCTATAATGATGATTTTCATGGGGTTCTCCAATCGTATATTTCCGTTAATAATTTACTTACGTGAACATTTTACCACAAAATAAAGAATTGTCACTATGAAATTGTGGAATTTGTGCTTTTAATTTGAAAGAAAATGTAGTATAATTTTGGCAATTGTAGAGGATGCTTATCATATAACCAGGAGGGAAATATGTTAGATCTAAAATTTGTGCGGGAAAACCCGGAGATTGTGAAAAAAAATATTGAGAATAAATTCCAGTTTGACAAGCTGCCTTTAGTGGACCAGGTGATTGAACTGGATGCGAAGAACCGGGCGGCCAAGGCAGAGGCGGATAATCTGCGGGCGATGCGGAATAAGCTTTCCAAACAGATCGGACAGCTGATGGGACAGGGCAAGAAGGAAGAGGCGGAGGCCGTGAAGGCGCAGGTGACGGCTAATGCCAACCGTCTGGCAGAACTGGAAGCGCAGGAGACGGAATTGGAGGCGCAGGTATTAAAGATCATGATGACGATTCCCAATATCATTGATCCCAGTGTGCCGATCGGCAAAGATGACAGTGAAAATGTGGAAATTGAGAAATTCGGCGAGCCAGCTGTTCCGGACTTCGAGATCCCGTATCATACGGACATTATGAAGAGTTTTGACGGGATTGATCTGGATGCCGCCGGCAGGGTGGCTGGCAATGGCTTCTATTATCTGATGGGGGATATTGCCAGGCTGCATTCCGCAGTGATTGCCTATGCCAGGGATTTTATGATCGACCGCGGCTTTACGTATTGCGTGCCGCCGTTTATGATCCGCAGCAATGTAGTGACAGGCGTGATGTCTTTCGCGGAGATGGACGCCATGATGTATAAGATCGAGGGGGAAGACCTCTATCTGATCGGGACGAGCGAACATTCGATGATCGGAAAGTTTATCGATACCATTACGCCGGAAGAGCAGCTTCCCAAAACCATGACCAGCTATTCGCCCTGCTTCCGGAAAGAAAAAGGCGCTCATGGTATCGAGGAGCGTGGTGTGTACCGGATTCATCAGTTTGAGAAGCAGGAGATGATTGTGGTCTGCAGGCCGGAGGAATCTCCTATGTGGTATGATAAGCTATGGCAGAACACG
>Ga0137298_11203_pt1 | contig 15170 bp, 10 predicted proteins | sample RamsorincwithD2O_2_FD_97182 | JGI IMG/M metagenome (GOLD analysis project Ga0137298, IMG submission 97182) | Mouse cecal microbial communities from Vienna, Austria - Glucosamine amended with D2O | ecosystem: Host-associated > Mammals > Digestive system > Large intestine > Cecum | place: Austria...
CCGGACACTTCAGGACTATCGAAACGAAGGGCGCATAGCCTATATCCAATTAGGCGGTAAAATCCTCTACCGTGAATCCGACATCGAAAGGATGCTGGCTGACAGCTACCGCTCCGCTTACCGATTGACGGCAACCTGATTTTCTTGAAGGAGCGCAGTTTGCTGTCTGCCTTATGATTGCGTCAGCAATGGACTTTCGGCAAAAAGAGAAAGGAACGGCTTACGGACGGAGCATCAAAATCCCGCTTCGTCTGTAAGCCGTTCCTCTCTTCTTTCTTCTGATTTCCCGTCAGTCGCTTGTTTCCGTTGCCGGATGCTCTTCAAGCGTATGGCAGGCAATGGCAAGGTTTTCGGGTTGAATACGCTCCGCAGGGGGAAGATTCCGCCCGAAACGGCTCTGCCGCCCGACCTTGCCACTACCATCAAGCCATACGCTACCTTTGCATCCGTGCATCGGGAACGAGTGGCTGACGGAATGAACCTCAACTATACCATCGGTTATTACCTCTGACGCTGGCAACTAATAGTGTAATCGTCGTAGCTTTCTTAATGGTGCTAATTTCATTTATTATAAACCGTCTGAACAAGACACTCTCTTTACTGCATATCCTGAATGCAACGGCTATAACCATTTCAATATCATAAACGTCATAACTGATGCCATCCGGTTGCTTGAGATACTTCATCGTGTCAAATTCGTTCAGTTCCTTGTTCTTGTAAATGGTATGAATCGCCTTGTGGACATCGCATGAGAACACACCGAACAGGTCGGCTATCTCAAATTGTGTCATCCACACGGGTGCTGTCGGCATAATGACTACACCCGTTTCACTGATTGTTATTATTCCTCTGTCCATAATGTACTGAATTGATACTGTTTACTTATTGTTGTCTGTCTTTTCGCCGATAGATTGTATTTTCCTGCGTTCCATCAGCTTGTCCATGTCCTTTGAGATTTTATCATCGGTTATCCGTGCGTAACCCTGTGTCGTCCGGATATTGGAATGCCCCATCATCTTGGCAATACTTTCGATAGGTATATCCGCCGAAATCAGGAATGTTCCGAAGCTGTGCCGACTTTGATGATAGCTCAAATTTTCCTCTTTGCCTATGATAACACCCATCTCGTGGATATCAAACCAGAGGGCATCACGGCTCGGAAGAGGAAATACGGGCTGTTCGTCATCGGTCGTATTGTACAGTGACAATATCCGCTCCGCTATGGGATGCAGGGGGATGAACGCCTCCACATTTGTTTTCTTGCGGTTGATGCGGATGTGACGTCTGCCTTCTGCATTGCGTCCGATATGATGCGGGTGCAGAAGCTTTATATCCACATACGCCAATCCCGTCAGTGTGGAAAAGATGAATGCCCGTCTTGCAAGCTCCTGACGCTTATCATACATCGGGGTGGCAAGGATTCTCTTGAACTCCTCACGGCTGATGTACTTGTGCCTTGCTTCCGGCTTTGGTTCGTATTCCAGATCCTCGCAGGGATTCACACGGATAATCTCTTTATCGACAGCCAAATAAAGCAGACGGTTCAGCCAGCATAGGCATTTGTTGGTCTGGGAAGCCCCGAAATTCTTGCATTTCTTAAGATATGCCTTGTAAGATTTGCCGAAATCTTCCGTCACTTCCTCAAAGGCGATGTCTTTCTTCCCGAAAGAAGCGAGATAATCCGTCAGGTACTTCTGATAGTACATGGAGTGGCGGTAGGAAGATATGGAATCTATTTCTGCTGAATGTTTCCTTAACCGCTCCCTTTCCCATTCCCCCATTTGCAGAAGGGTAACCGGATGAATATTGTTCATGGCGATATGGTTCTTCAGTATCTCCGCACTGACCACGCCTTGCGATTTCAATATCTCATTGTAGGCTTCCTCTGTTATCCGCAGGTATTCCCGTAAACGGCTGTTCTCCCTTGCGGACTTTATCTCGTTCTTCCTGCCGTTCCAGTCTTCCGGTCGGCAATAAATTCCCGTACTGATGACGGTCTGTTTTCCGTCAATGGTTATACGGCAGAGTACGGCAGTCGTTCCGTCAGCCTTTGTCTTGCTGCGGTTGATATAGGGTAACAATGAAAATGTGCTTCGCATATCATTTTATGTATTAAAGTGTTAATTGAAAATCTTCGGTAGCTTTGATAAACTTATCCATGTCCTCGAAAAGTTTCTTCGGGCTGACACGGGCATAGACCTGAGTGGTGGAAATATCGGAATGTCCCAACATTCGGCTGATGGTTTCTATCGGCACACCCGCTTCGAGTGTTATCAGCGAAGCAAAACTATGGCGGGCCTGATGATAGCACAAGTTATCCTTGATGCCTGCCAGTGCCGCTAACGCTTTCATGTGCCGTTTCATGTTCGGGTGGTGGATTATCGGGAAAAGCGTTTCCCGTGTTTCGTCCTTGTATCTCTCAAGTAGTGCCAACGCTTCGGGAAGCAGTTTCACGCTCGCCCGATGTTCATTTTTCTTTCGGCGGTATTTCAGCCATAATGATCCGTTGTCATCCGTGTACAGGTTCTCGTCCGTGATGGAAACCACATCAGCGTATGACACACCCGTATAGCAGGCAAACAGAAAAAGGTCGCGTGCCAATATGTGCGTCTTTCGGTACGAAGGTATCTCCACATCACGGATTCTTTCGAACGATTCGCGGCTCAATGCACGTGGTGTCCTTTCTGATTGCCGGGGCAGGGCGAAATGTTGAAAATGGCATTTCTCGGAATACCCTTTCTTGTAGGCAAGGCGGCAGATTTTCTTCAGGATGGCAAGGTGGTGGCGGACGGTATCTATCGCATAGCCTTTATCTTCCGTGACGAAAGCCTGATAGTCGTGGATGAACTGTTCCGTCAATTGTCCGAAAGCCAGATCCTTGACCTTGTACTTGGTTTCGATAAACTCCCCAAGTGTCAGCCGCATATAGTGATAACCGGGATAAGTCCCCTTCGCACGGTCTATGCCGATACGTGCCTTGATGTCGTCACAGATTGCATCTGTCATTTTCATGAGAGTCATCTGCGTTTCCATGCTGCCTTGAAAATAATTCTTCACATCGGTGGCGTCAAAACCGACCTTACGGGATACAAGGCTGTCGAATGCGGCGTTTACCGCCAACAGCAGTTTTTCAATCCTGGCATTGGTTTCCACCGCTTCCTTGCTCTTGCCGTTCAGACGGCTTTCACGGGGATTCCACAGTTCGGGAGTGCAGGACAGCTTAGATCCGAACTGTGCCATCGTGCGGTTCACGGTGATTCTTCCCATTATCGGGGCTTTGCCCGATTTGTCCAGTCCGCTCTTTTTGAGGTAGAGCAACACCTTGAATTTTTCTACTTTCATACGCTTATATTTTTTAGTGCAAAATTACTTGTCGTATAAGCGTTCCTTGATATGCAAAACATTGTGTATGAGCGCAAACAAAACGGTGAGTATTTCTTTTCATTGCCTGCCGTTACCTATTCCCGTTTCGGTAACTGCCCGGCTAACGGTTTGGTAACTGAACAACCTCAATATTCCGTTGCCGTTTGCATTTTCTCCACTTGGCAGAATGCTGAAACAAAGCTCATTTCAAACGGTTTACGTTTTATCTTTACCTGTCCGCTTTTCCTTGCACAGCCTATCACTTTCCACGGCCTCCGTCATACATACGCCACACTACTGATTACAAACGGCACTGACATCTACACCGTCAGCAAGATGCTAACGCATAAAAACATGGCCACAACTCAAATTTACACTAATATCTAAAGTTGTACAATAGCTATTGATGTATGAAATTAAATAAATTAGCTCATTGAATTCATTGGAGAAATTACTTAGTATCCTTATGTTCACTTTTGGTAAGATTGCAAAAAAAATGAAAGTCATTGAAGTCATTTCCTAAAGTCATTCTGACCTCAATCTATATGTTTATCAGCACAATCGATTGCCTTGTCAAAAATTCTTGCTATCTTTGTAATTAGGAATAGTAACGCCAATCTGAAAATGACCAAGTAATTATTACAAAGGAATACGGCGAAAGCCGACAACCTTGGAAACTTTTTCATAGTCGCACAGGCTTTGGTCGGCCTTCAGATGCTATGAGAAAGTTTCCTTTATGTTATATGAGAGATAAAATCGCACAATACCTTAAATATGACCCGCGAAACAAACTTATCTTTGCTCCGAGTCTTGACCAGCATCTACACTCGGTAGATGTTGGCTTTGAACTTGCTAAAAGTATTGAAGGCGATTTATCCTCCCCACATCTACCGATGATTGCCGAAGATTATCTGAACGCAATTCTTCGCCGGTCTATCAAAGAAGACCCGATTATCGGAGATTATATAGCCCTTGAAAACTGGGGAATTTTGTTTGAACCTGCGCTAAAGTTAAATCTCGTTTCGATTTTTGACTCCCATTCCAAATCGAACACTCTGATTTTAGTAAACTGCGGTCAGGCTGATTACGAGAACTTTCATCTCGTCAACAAGCATTTCAACACAACATTTCCCATTGGAAATCTCCACCCATATATACTCCAGTAAAATCTACCGAACATGAAATACAGCGAATTACTCCATTTTGAGCCGATAACGGAGGTCGTTAAATTCGACCGACTGAATGATATCTCTTACCAAGAGTCGTTGGTAAGAACCTTCGTTTTCTCAAAGGAATACGAAGACACCATAATTCCGTTTATCTGCTCAAATCTTGATTATACAACCACAGTTGATACATTCGGACTTCAAATTGTCGGCAACTACGGTACCGGTAAATCTCACCTCATGTCGCTTTTCACGCTCATTGCCGAGAATCCGGATTACCTTTCTCTTGTGAGCAATGATAAAACGCGTGAAAATCTCGCTAAGATTGCCGGAAAATACAACGTGCTTCGATTCGAGCTTGGCAACAGTCAAGAGCTTTGGTCGATTGTATGTTACCAAATCGACAAATACCTTCGCTCGGTCGGCATTGATTACTCAATCTCCAATGCTTGCCCGCTCGAACCTTACGCAGTTCAGTTGTCGCGCATGATGGCACACTACGAGGCTAAGTTCCCTGACAAGGGCTTCCTTCTCGTAATTGATGAGATGCTTTCATACCTCAAAGGCAGAAGCGCATCCGACAAACTTAACCGTGACCTTGCGGTGCTTCAAGCCCTCGGCCAAGTTTCCGACCACTCTAAGTTCCGTATCGTGTTCGGTGTTCAGGAGGTTATTTATAACTCACCGGAATTTCAGTTTGCGGGTGATATGCTTAATAAGGTCAACGACCGCTATAAGCAAATCACCATTACCAAGCAAGAGGTTAAGTTTGTTACCGAACAGCGCTTGCTCCGCAAGACTGACGAGCAGAAAGCTTGGATAAGGAACCACCTCTCGCAGTTCACCCAATTCTTCAACGGTTTGCATGCAAACATCGAAGAATACGTTGAACTGTTTCCCGTTCACCCTGCCTTCTTCGATAACTTCCAGTTGGTACAGGTAAAGAACGGACAACGAGAAATTCTCAAAACGCTATCGTCGAAATTCGAAAGTCTTAAAGGCGAGGACGTACCAAGCACTTGCCCCGGTCTTATTTCATACGATAGCTATTGGATAGACCTTACCGCACCTAAGATGCAGACCGATCCGGACGTGCATCGCATCAACGAGATTATGGCTATCGTATCCCAAAAGATTGATGACAACTTTGTGGGAGTACAAGCCAAGAAGAACCATCTTGCACATCGCATCGCCAATGCTTGTGCCGTTAAGATTCTTCAATCCTCGCTCAGTGCCACTAATGGTGTCACTGCCGAAACTCTCGTCGATGATTTGTGCTGGACCGATTCAACTTGCTTCGACCGCGAAATTCTCCAGGACGTAATCGATAATACAGCAAATAAGATTGTCTCAGCCACTGTCGGACAATACTTTGAGAAGAACGAATTTAATCAGGAGTATCATCTGCGCATCGTAGGAGGCATCAACTATGAGCAGAAGATTAAAGATTATGCTTCGCAAATGACTCCGGAGGTCAAAGACCAATTCTTCTTCAACTTCCTCGTTGAGTTTCTTCCAATAGAGATTGATCAATACCGACTCGGTTTCCCCATCTGGGCACATCGCATCGACTGGATTTCTCACAAGACGATGATTGACGGCTACATCTTCATGGGTAACCCCAACGAGCGTAGCACCACCCATCCGCAGTAGCACTTCTACATCTACTTCATGCCTGTCTTTACCGAGTCGGCAAAGACTCGTGGCAATGAAGAAGATAGCGTGTACTTCGTTTTCGACAATATCAGTCAGGAAATGAAAGACTACATCGCTCTATATGCCGCCGCCGAATCCTTGAAGGCTTCGGTAGACAGCTCGCAGAAGCGCTTCTACGAGAGCTACATCAACCAGTATAAGAACAAGCTCAAGCAGTTATTCAATACTGAGTTCAAGGAGAACATGGAGGTCTACTATCGCGACGAGAAGCAGACGCTCTCGCCCGAACTTCTCAACGGCCCGTCAAAAGAAATGGTTGTCAGCAAAATCACTTCGTTCTTGCTCGAAGACCATTTCAACACCGCTCGCCCCAATTATCCGAAGTTTACCGTCCTGCGTCAGCCTCTTACATTCGGGCCACAGGGCAACTTCGATACCCACATCAAACAGGCCAAGCAGAAAATCGCCAATCCCAATCAGTCCATTTCTAATGGCGAGGCCATTCTTCACGGCCTTGGATTGCTCCATGAGGGTCGCCTTTCCATCGACCACTCAATATATGCCAGGACCATCAAAGACTTGTTGGAGCAGAAAGGCCCCAATCAAGTTATAAACCGCGACGAAATCCTCGAATGCTTTTGGGAGGCTACACACTCTTATCGCTCCAAGGACTATCAAATCGAAGCCGATTTTGAGTATCTCGTCCTCGCCGCGAGGTAGCTCTCGGGTACATCGAGATTGATGTTTCCGGCAAGATTATCAATGCTGCCAACATCGGCGAAATCGTCAACTGCACCAAGGAGGACTACTATTGTTTCAACTGCGTTCGTCGGCCACGCGGTGTAGATCACGCTGCCATGCGTGAGCTTTCGCTCGGCATTTCGGGCGTTGACCTTTCCGCTCAAATTCCCGACATTGAATCGGGAGCCTTGTCTCGCTTGCTTAGCGACGCCAGACAGGTTGCCGAGAAGTGCGCTCGTGCCTTACACGATATTTCAGATGGCATCCAGTTCCAAGGCATTGAATTGATTTCTCAATCAGCCGCCATCACTCTGCGCACACATCTCGACCGCATGAAAGGCATCGCCGACCGCGTGGCGTCGTTCAACACCGTTCCGAAGTTGAAAAACTTCCCATTCAATGCCGACCAGATACGTGAAACCTTCTCGCATCTGGTCGACCTTGATGTTATCAAAAATGCACAAGCTATCGTCAACGAGTTCTCACCAATAATATCTTATCTGAAGCAAGCTCGTCAGTACATATATGACAATGCCTTTGTTGCAGAGATTGATGCCGCAATCCGTGAATTTGAAGGTCTTTCTCCCGATGAGACTTCAAAGATTGCTGCTTCGCGTCAGCGCATGACGGCTCTGAAAGAGCGTTACGCTGATTGGTACATTCAGGAGTACAAAAAGAACCACATTACCAACATTCAGGAAGCCGATCGTCAGCGACTTCTCAACTCGCAAAAACTGGCCGCTCTCAAACTGGCGACTCAATCAAACTATGTTGCCATTGAGCCCAAGCTCGCGCCGTGGCTCGTTGACATCAAAATGTTGCGTCCGGCTGAAACCATCACCAAGACGTTGATGATGGCTACACCCTATAAGGACTTCAATCCGCGTGAGTTCAAAGATAAGACGCTTCCAAATCTCGATGATTTGAAAACTCAGCTCGACGATATATTCAACTTCGCCGATGCTCAATATCATCTCATCCTCACAGACGCAAATCTCATGAAGAATGTAGATGCGCTGAATGCCAGTCAAGTACAATTCCTTAAGGAATTCAAGGTCAAGCAAATCACTGAGCAAAATTTCCCTTTGGTAATACAGATTATCCAGAAGCTCACCCATGGTATCAACCGCATTTCGATAAAACGAGATGAACTGTTCACACTCTTCAACCGGCCACTGACTCCCGATGAGATTATTGAAGAATTTAAGAATCTGGTCAACGGCAAACTTGCCGGCATTGACCGATCAAACGCTCGCATATCATTAGACTAATGGCTAAGAAACATAAATCATACCCGGTCGAACCTACTCTCGACATGGGCTTTGACGAAATGGATGCCGCTTCCCAACAGGAAAACGGCCCCGTCACAGTCCTTGGCATGACGTTCTCCAACGATGAAGAACGTCGCGCCTATTTCCGGGAGCAACTTCGCGCCAAGCTCCCCGAACTTCGCAGTATAGAGGGCTTCCCAATTGGTTCTGACGATGATATCGTCAACCTGTCAGACCCTCCTTACTATACCGCTTGCCCCAATCCTTGGCTTAACGATTTCATTGCCGAGTGGGAGCAAGAAAAGCTCCATCTCGAAGCCGAGGGCAAACGGCATCCCAATGTCGTTGTCAACGAGCCGTATGCTGCCGACAATAACGATATTAAAAACGATTCGGTTTATCGTTCTTTATTTTACCATACAAAGGTCCCCCAATCAATCATCATCCGATATCTGCTGCATTATACACAGCCTGGAGACGTAGTTTTTGATGGATTTGCTGGATCTGGGATGACTGGCCTTGCTTGTCAATCATGTAAAGGTGATAATGCTGAGGTCATAGAAAGGGGCGGCTCGTTAAATAGTAATTGGGGACTAAGGCATGGTATATGTGTTGATTTATCTCCATTCGCATGTTCTCTTGCATATAATATAAACACTCCTTCATCTCTTAAACTTGTTAAGAATGAAGCTACACGAATTTTAAATGAAATGATTGATGAATTAGGTTGGTTATACAAGACCAAACATTCATCAAATCAATATGGTACTATTAATTGTGTAGTATATTCAGACATTATCTTATGTCCAAATTGTGGTGCAGAATTAAATCTGTGGGAGGGTGTTGTTGATAAAAAAGAGAAAGTGCTACGGGATTATTTTGATTGTCCCCATTGTGGATTTCAAAATACCCTAAAGAAAAATGATTTAGCTTTTGAGTCAAAGTATGATGCCTCAATTGGAGCATCTAATAGATTTAAGAAGATTGTTCCTGTGACTATTACTTATACTTTTGACGGCAAACGCCATGAAAAGACACCTGATGAAGACGATTTATCTCTCCTCCAAAGAATCGAGAATTATGAAATCCCATTTTGGTTCCCTACAAATAGGTTGCCCGAAGGGTCAGAAACAAGGCGAAATGATAAATATGGTATAACTCATGTTCACCATTTTTATTCAAAAAGGAATTTAATAGCCTTATCCGCCTTTCTATACAAAATTTCCAACTCACCTATATCAGGCCAGTTAAGATACCTATTTACAGGTATGATAATGCGCTCAGCTTTGGTAAATAAGGTGCACTTTACCAAATACCTGAATGGAGGAACTGATTGGGACGCAGGTTATCTGAAAGGAACACTTTATGTACCTCCTTTCATGGTTGAATCGTCGGTACTTGCTCAAATTACAAATAAGTTCACTCGTTACATTAAAGCAATTCCGTATCTACCTAAAACTTTCGATACGGCTATATCAAATGGTTCGTCATTGGATACTCGAATTGCTGATAATTCTATTGACTATATTTTTACAGATCCTCCCTTTGGGGCAAATATCAATTATTCTGAATTAAATTTTATCATGGAATCTTGGCTTGGTGTTGTTACGCAAAATCGGACAGAAGCTATACAAGATACATCTAAAAGTCTTAGTGACTATGGTAGTTTAATGTCAGAATGTTTCTCCGAATTTTTCCGCATCCTAAAGCCCGGCAAATGGATGACGGTTGAATTTAGCAATACATCAGCTTCTGTTTGGAGAACAATTCAAAATTCGTTAATCAATGCAGGGTTTGTTGTTGCAAATGTTTCAGCATTAAACAAGGGGCAGGGAGGTATGAGAGCTGTAACTACAAAAACAGCCGTTAATCAAGACCTCGCTATTTCTTGCTTTAAACCGACTGAGCAGTTGCTTTATAAATTCGAGAACGGCGCTCCCGAAACCAATGTGTGGGACTTCATCGACGAATTGCTTTCACGCCTGCCTGTTCATCTGGAGCATAGCAACAAGACAACGGCAGTCGTTGAGCGTAGTCCCAAAATCCTATATGACCGTCTTATTTCCTTTTACGTTCAGCACGGCTTCCCTGTGCCGTTGAACGCGCAAGAGTTCCAAGCCGGTCTGCGTGAGCGTTATGCCGAGCGCGACGGTATGTATTTCACACCATCACAAGCCGCCAAGTATGACGAACTGCGTAAGCACACCGATGGCTTCCAAGCATCGCTTTTCTTAGTAGATAGCGAACAGGGCGGTATTGCATGGCTCAACAATGAGTTGAGCACGCCGCACACATATCAGGACTTGCAACCCAAATGGATGCAAGCCATCAACGGTGTTCGCAAAGGTGACATTTTGCCGGAACTGATGCAGATTCTTGAAGAAAACTTCATCAAGGAATCTGACGGCAAATGGCGTAAGCCCAACCTCCGGGATGATATTGACCTCGCCGCACTTCGCCATAAGGCTCTGATGCGTGAGTTTAAGGTGTATGTAGAAGTCGCTCAGAAACCTCGTGGTAAAATCAAGGAAGCTCGCCTCGAGGCTTTGCGAGCAGGCTTCAAACAGTGCTATCAAGACAAAGATTTTGGCACTATCATCGCTGTCGGCAACCGTATTCCACAAAATCTTCTTACCGAAGACGAGCAGCTTCTTCAGTTCTACGAAATCGCTTCATCGCGCGTATAATTTATGTCGGAACTTATCAACGAAATATTAGACTCTATAAGTCGAGGCTTTCATCCGCTTACCATCGTCAGTAATCCTGACGGATTCTTGGCACACGAAGATGTGATCCAAGAACTAAAGCGTGAAAGCCCGACTGATGTCGTTGTGGGTTCTGACATTCAGCTCCGTGTTCACTACGAGCTTAATCTTCGCAGAAACCCTGAAAAATCGGCTATATATATTTTGAGTACCGGTGATATGCTTCCCGACATCAGTACGAAAGCAAACAATGTTCGCTTTAAGATAGCCGAACTTTTCCCGAATTTCGTTGATAAGGAGACTATCTCGCGACAGTCGCTTGATATTCTCTCAAAATTATACAACAAGCATATACAAGGAATCGTCACCGCTCAACGGCTTAAAGACCTGATTGCTGACTTGACTTCTTCGTGCGTTGCGGAGCCAGTCAAGGACTTTGGCGAAGCAATTGTCAATCTTAAAAATATTGATAACCCGGACTGGTCGGATGTCGCCACAATTCGCCGAATCAGCGAATTGTTTATCAAGGTAGTTGATAATGACCGCTACGACGAGATAGCCGAAACCATCGATAACCTCAATTTCGAGTTCCAACATTATCTCGATAATACTTACTGGAACTCAATTAACGCTAATCCATACTTAAAGCCTCGATGCGTCAACGGTATTGTGTCGCATATCCGCGACAACTATCAGCCGGGGCAAAAAGTGGCTCTCGTGGTTGTTGACGGCATGGCCTTTTGGCAATATGGAGTACTTCGCACTGCGCTCGAGGATCTTCATATTTCCCCTACCGAAGAAGATTGGACTTACTCGTGGATTCCGTCAATCACTTGTCTGTCGCGTCAAGCAATCTTCGCCGGTAAGCATCCAACCATCGACTATACTCAATCTCCTAACAATGAGCGATTGGCATGGCAGTCCCAATGGCAGACCGGTTTCCCGCAGTATTTCTACGACAACGGTGATGAACCTCTGCACATCAGTAATGACTGCAAACGTCTCGCTCTCGTCACCGTTGCACTCGACGAGAAGATGCATAGTTCAACATCTTACGTTGAACTGCTCGCATTGACAAAGATTTGGGCCAAATCATTTGCCACGCGTTTTGTGCAGTTGAAGGAGGCCGGGTTCGATATAATCCTTACTACCGACCACGGCAATGTGCTTGCCAAAGGTTGGCGTCCATTCACTCCGACCGAGAAAGCTCATCTTTATGGTAAAGCGAGCCGTGGCCATCGCCACGCCATCTTCATGCAGAAAGATGCGAGCGACCAGTTTGTTTCTGACCTTGGCTATTCCATCCAATATCTTCACAAACAATCATGGTTCGCCATTCGCGACAATCATAGCTTCGCGTCAACCGGCAAAGTAGAAATCACTCATGGAGGCTCACACCTCTTTGAGTGTATGATTCCATTCATCAAATTTTAGATATGTCAGATAAAATCACCATAGGACTACGTCAACGAATACCGATGTCATTACTCGAAATGGCTCTGACTGCGGTTTTGTCGGGGGATTATTCGAGAGAATACTTCGCCGAACTCGCTGCAACCGAGTATAATGGACAAAACCGCATAGCCAAGACAGTAACGGCAATCTCGCAGTTGACCGACCAAAATCCGTTGATTGACCTCTTGCGTGAAAATAAAGACGAAGTGCTTCTCGCACTCCGTAATCGAGCTGACCGTACATTGATTCTTTCATCGCTCATCATAGCCAAATTTGAATTTGCCTATGATATTTTCACGCTCCTTGGCAAATATTTCCATGTGCAAGACCAGGTTGTTACCGCGCTCATCACTCAGAAGATGTCGCAGAAGTATGGTTCCAACCGCTCATTACCAAATGCTATGAACTGCGCTCTGCCTATGTTCATCGAAGCAGGCATACTTCATCGGCCAAAAATCGGCTTCTTTGAAATCCGCAAAGTCGCTCCCGGCACTGCTATCGCTCGCCGCGCTTTCGACGAAGCCTTCTTCCATTGGAACCCCAATCTCTCCCGAGAACTCCCCTACCCCTCACACCCTTTCTACAAATACCTCGAAGAAGTTTAATGTCCGAAACATCAACTATAGACATAGATTTACTTGTTCGTCCCAGACTGATTGACTATCATAAGATAATTCATAAATTTGCGTTATGAGTATATACGTCCAAGCATTGATGCCTTTTGATTTCGATAGATTAAGCGACAAAGCTGCGGCTATCGAAACGATTACAAGCATTAAAAAACGATTAGTGGAACATTTCCACCTTAAACAAGGATTTAAACTGGAAATTGAGGATTACGAAGGGACTGAATGGCCCGATTCGCCGAACGAATACCGAATAGATACTCCCTTTCATGATTTTGAAATCATAATCGGAAATGGATATATGACCCTTGATAGTACTTGGAGATATTCTCAATATTTTTATATTAGTAACAATCAGACATGGCTTCGTGATAAGTTTTTTGACTTTATCACAGCTCTTGGATATAAGGATGCTATAATTGCGAATGAATATCATGGTTGGAATCATGCTTATGGAGATAATAACCTCGATATGTGCGATTACTCATTTACCTTTGCTGATTGGAAAAAAGAATTTCCAATAGTCTCCAAGATAGATTTTTCATGTTTCCATACAATAACAGGACTTGAGAAATGGCCGGAAATCGAGGATGTCTATATCGATGACTTCAAAGAGTGTTTTGAGCGGAAAAGAAAGATTGAAGAACGATTCGCTGAGTATAAGATATTGACAATAGGCCATATATGTGGCGATTACATTTTGGCATTAAAAGATGATACACTTGTTTTGCTTAATGAGAAAACAGGCAGGCCCCTACGATGTGGTAAAATTGATGGAATTAATGCTCGGTTTAATAACGCAGGATTCGCAATAATCAAAGGTAATAAATGTGCATTTTATACACCTGACGGGAAACGTCTGACACCTTATCGAGTACACCAATTTGACTGTAAATGGGCAGAAGGTGGTACTATGCGTCGTGTTATTTATAACACAAAGACCAAAGAAGAAATATTTAGGATATAATCGCAAAAAGAGCATTTCATTTTGAAAGCCTATTTAGGTGGGCCGTTAAAGCGAAACATTATACCAGGTTTGGGTATAGTGTTTCAATGATTTATGCTCTGTTGAGTATGTCGAGGTTGAGGTTTCCGTATCGCTGGAAGTGCTTGAAAAACATATCCATCTAATCATTGGTATGGATAAGGATACGCTCAGCGTGGGGTTTCTTCTCCCCGGGTTTCTACTCGATAGTGCGGATGTAGGTATTCTCAAAAGGTTTTTCAAAAACCTTCTTTAAGAATCTAGCGATAACGCCACCTTGTAAACAAAGGAATTTATCAACATTATATCCAAGATGTTTCAAATCCTCCTTTGTGAGATGATTGCTCCTGAGATAAACAGGAGTATTATCGCTGGATATCATGTGTCATAAAGTTGAATAATATGGTAGCTTGTACCAATGACAAATAATGTGTAATTTTGAAACCGATTTGAATTTAATAATTTGTTATGCCGCGCTTTGACATTAATTCACGCTTAGTTTGCTATGTTTTTCAAAACATGGCTGATGAGGCTATTGATATTTTGGAATCTGAGGCATATTCAAAGTCAATACTTAAAGATATTGGTTTATTGGATAAACCATTCCCATTATATTGGCTTCTAAAATGTAATGAAATATTACTGAAGGACACAAATTGGAGAGAAGAGTATTATGAAAGGATTGTTGTTCCTTCGTTAAGAAATTGCAGGCATCTCTTGAAGTATTTTAATGATAAAAACCTCAATTTAGCTGGTAACGTTGACTACTCCTTGTTCCCTGAAGAAAGGGCTCATTTTGTCGATTGGGATATGGATGAAATGCTGGATGGTACCCTTGATAATTTAGTGACGATGGGATATGATGCAGATGAATGTTTACTATGCCATGCTGTGCTCACGGGGGATATTGATGAAATTGACCGCCAGATTAAGAAAAAGACTAACCCAGACGTTTGGATTAGTGGCGTTTTTTCTCCGGAAGTTGCCCATGCTAATGATGGCTGTAGCTATAATGCTCTTGTAGCATGTAATACGTTTTATTGTGATTGCTTTAATATATATGTGCTTAGAGGATATTTAGACGATGGTTTAAATAAAAAAATGCAAAAAATAAGTCGCGAACTCTTGGCATCCTTAATTGAAGCCTCTTTTTATCGTCATATTGAGTTAAAATTACTACAGATAATTACCCCATTTGACAC
>Ga0137298_11207_pt1 | contig 15103 bp, 12 predicted proteins | sample RamsorincwithD2O_2_FD_97182 | JGI IMG/M metagenome (GOLD analysis project Ga0137298, IMG submission 97182) | Mouse cecal microbial communities from Vienna, Austria - Glucosamine amended with D2O | ecosystem: Host-associated > Mammals > Digestive system > Large intestine > Cecum | place: Austria...
GGCTACAGCCGCAGTGGTTACCCTGAAGGTGGAACCATTAACGGTGAAAGAGGTAGAGCATAATTTGGCGGACGTAAGGTTTGAAGGGGGAAGGGAAAATTATTCCTATTACTTTGAATATGACAGCGTGACCCTTCAAATCAGAGGCCTGGCTGAGGATCTGGATCGGATTCGGGCAGATGATATTACACTGACCATGGATGTGGCAGGGATGGGAGCAGGGATTTATCCGGCAAGATTTACAGTTTTTCTGAGAGACGGATTTGAGCTGGTCGGACAGAGCCCGGTGATGATTCATGTAGAAGATCTGAATGCCGAATCAGAGGAAAGCGACACTTCGGCTGAGGATGCTGATTCCGGACAAGACAGTCATGGAAGCGGTGCAGGAGGAGAGAAGGAGACAGAATAGCTGTGGGCTATGCATAAAATAATGTGTGAGAGGGATGCATATGGTAAGCGCGAAAGTTGTGATCAGGAATCTAACAGGTCTTCATCTGAGGCCGGCCGGTATTCTCTGCAATAAAGCGGTTTTATTTAAATCAAAGGTCCATTTCCGCATCGGAAATACTACGGCCAATGCCAAGAGCGTGCTCAGCGTTCTTGGGGCATGTGTGAAGAGCGGAGACGAAATCGAGTTTATCTGTGAAGGCGAGGATGAGAAGGAGGCTTTGGATTCCATGATTAAAGTCGTGGAAAGCGGCTTAGGCGAATAATTGACTGTTAAAGGAGGAGATGCAGCGTGTATAGGGGAACCAATGCATCTGCCGGAATCGGAATCGGAAAAGCGGTTGTTATCAAAGAGGAGGAGTTCATAATCCGTCAGGATAAAGCAGCAGATACAGAGGCCGAGGTACTGCGTTTTCACGGCGCATTGGAAAAGGCCGGGGCCAGGACCCGGGCGCTGGCGGCAGAGCTGGCCGCCAAGGCCGGGGAAGCCGAGGCAGAGATCCTTGAGGGCCATCTGATGCTTCTGGCGGATCCTGTGCTGACTGGGGAGATTGAGATTGCCATTCAGGAAGAAGAGGTCTGTTGCGAGTATGCGGTTGAAACGGTCTGTACCCGCTATGAGGCTGTCTTTGCGTCCATGGATGATGAACTGATGCGGCAGAGAGCAGCGGATATGAAGGATATCAGGATCCGGATACAGCAGGTTCTTCGTGGTATCAGCCCAGTGGATATGGGCTCTCTTCCAGCCGGAAGCATCATAGTGGCAAAGGATTTGACACCGTCTATGACAGCAGGCATCAATCCGGCTCATGTGGCAGGAATCGTGACAGAGCTTGGGGGCAGAACCTCACACAGCGCTATCCTGGCCAGGGCATTGGAGATTCCGGCAGTGGTAGCTGTGCCGGGGATTGTGGATCTGGTACAGGACGGTACGGATATGGTGGTAGACGGGAATGAAGGAGCTGTGCTTGTAAATCCCCCTGATGCAGAGAAAGCCAGGTACGAGGAAAAGAGACAGAGGCTTTTAAGGCAGAAGAAGGAGCTGGAAAGCTACATAGGCCGTCCGGCGGTGACAAAAGACGGTGTCAGGGTAAGGCTGGCAGCTAATATAGGTAAGCCGGAGGATGTGGAAAAGGTTCTTCTGTATGACGGAGAGGGCGTGGGGCTGTTCCGCACGGAATTTTTGTTTATGGACAGAGCTTCCATGCCTGGGGAGGAGGAGCAGTTTCAGGCCTATAAAAAGGTTGCCTCCGCTTTAAAGGGAAAGCCGGTGATTATCCGTACCCTGGATATCGGCGGCGACAAAGAAATTCCCTATATGGGCATTGAGAAGGATGAGAATCCGTTTTTGGGATATCGTGCTATCCGCCTCTGCCTTGACAGGAAAGAGGATATTTACCGGCCTCAGCTTCGGGGGCTTTTGCGGGCCAGTGCATTTGGCAATATTAAGATTATGCTTCCCATGGTAACCTGTATGGATGAGATCCAGGAAGCGAAGGCTTTGATTGAAGAGGTTAAAAAGGAATTAGACAGGGAGAATATTCCGTATAACAGGGAAATTCAGGTGGGTATCATGGTGGAGACAGCGGCGGCATCCCTGATGGCAGATGTGTTTGCCAGGGAAGTGGACTTCTTCAGCATCGGCACCAACGATCTGACCCAGTATACCATGGCTGTAGACAGAGGCAACGACAGGGTTTCCTATCTGTACTCCCCCTTTAATCCGGCAGTGCTGCGCAGTATCCGCCATATTATCAGCTGTGCAAGAGAAGCTGGTATCAAGGTGGGAATGTGCGGGGAGGCAGCCAGCGATCCCATGATGATTCCTCTTTTGCTGGCATTTGGGCTGAATGAGTTCAGTATGAGCCCGTCTGCCATTCTGGGCGCGAGAAGGATGATTACCAGGTCCAGTGTAAAGGAGCTTCTGGCAGTGGCAGACAGAGTCATGGGCTTTACTACGGCTAAAGAAGCAGAAGGTTATATGAGAGAGTTTATCAAATGTCTAGTATGACCCGCACCAATTAACCATATTGTTTCGCGCAGGATAAATTTTCAGCCTGCAAGGCGGAAGAGGGAGGCGATGCGGTGGCATCGTTGACCGATGACAACGAAGCAGATGGAAATTTAGACAAGTGAAACAATATGGTTAATTGGTGCGGGTCATACCAGACTGATACGGACATTGAAGGACAAGACTATGATCGTTTATTTGATTTGCTATGCACTCAGTTGGATACTGGCATATTTCCATCTGTATTACCTTTCAGGGCTGGCGCTTTTTGCTGCCGCAGGATTTTTATATTATTACGATTACCATAGGACAGGCAATTTCATTCATTTGCGGGGCTTGTTTTCCGCCTTCTGGGTAGGAGGACAGGGCGTCGCCTGCTTAAAGTTAAGCAATCTTCAGACAGACTGGAGCCTATTGACCTGGTTTTGCTTTCTGCTGGCATTTGCAGGCTTCTGGATCACATTCCAGATACTGGAGAGGTTTTTCGGAGGGGAGGAGCGGTTTGACAGAAAAAAGAGAAGACGCAGAAGCTTTGTACGTCCTGTCTTCTACTGTATTATAGCACTTACCCTTATATCTCTGGCCGCATTTGTCTTTGAGGCAGCGGTTTTGGGGTTTATTCCCTTGTTTTTGCGGGGAGTTCCCCACGCATACTCCGAATTTCATCTGTCAGGAGTTCACTATCTGACCGTATCTTGTGTGCTGGTACCGGCCCTTTCTGTTATATTTTTCCTTCAGGGCGGAAGCAGGCGTTCTGTCCGGAATGTGCTGATTCTTCTTATGACCCTGATCGCCTTTCTGATTCCCATTTTATGCGTGTCCAGGTTCCAGCTTATATTTGCTGCGGCTTTGGCCGTAATGACTTACTGCGCATACCAGAGACGGGTGGATCCCCGCCTGATTGGCGCTGTTATAGTGGTTTTGATTCCTTTATACATCGGCTTGACGGTGGCCAGAAGCCACGATGTTCAGTATTTAAACGGAATATTCGAGATGAAGAACAGTAACATGCCTATCTTCATCTCTCAGCCATATATCTATATAGCCAATAATTATGAGAATTTCAACTGCCTGGTAGATGCCCTTCCGGCTCATACCTGGGGGATCCGGAGCCTGTTTCCGGTGTGGGCTCTTACAGGGCTTAAATTTGTATTCCCATATCTGATTAGCTTTCCGATTTATGTTGACAAAGAGGAGCTGACTACATTGACTATGTTCTATGATGCCTATTATGATTTCGGTGTCATAGGCGTGCTGGTATTTTCCTGCCTGCTGGGGGCTGTGTGTTTCTTTCTGGTGGAGCAGCTGAAAGAGATGAAAAACCCTTTAGGGTACGTTTTTTATGGACAGATGGCTATCTATATGATGCTTTCCTTTTTTACCACATGGTTCAGCAACCCTACCACATGGTTCTATTTTGCGGTTACGGTGTGCATGATGATATACTGCGGTATGAACAGGCGGTGAATATACGTCCGGAATCTCACAGGATCAGATATAAGGATGGGTGCAGGGGAGTTTCCGGAAGTGTTCTGACGACAGAATGGAGGACATAAATGATATCAGAGAGAATGAAACCTTTAGTGGAAAACAATTCGGCTATCCGCACCATGTTTGAGGAGGGGAAACGGATGGCAGCAATCTACGGGGCAGAAAATGTGTATGACTTCAGCCTGGGAAACCCCAATGTCCCTGCTCCCCCTGAGGTGAAGCAGGCTGTTTTGGATGTCCTGGCTGAGGAGCCGTCCACATTTGTACATGGGTATATGAATAATGCAGGCTTTGAGGATGTGAGGGAAGCCATTGCCGGATCTTTAAATAAACGGTTTCACACCAGCTTCCATCAGAATAATGTGCTGATGACAGTGGGGGCGGCCAGCGGGATGAATGTGATCCTGAAAACCCTGTTAAACCCGGGGGATCAGGTCATCGTCTTTGCGCCTTATTTTCTGGAATACAATGCATATATCCGCAATTATGACGGACAAATAGTGACAGTACCACCTAATACCAGGGATTTCCAGCCGGATCTTAAGGAGTTTGAAAAGCGTATAACAGAGAAGACAAAGGCTGTGATTATCAATACGCCCAATAACCCTACAGGGGTGGTATACTCGGAAGAGACTCTTAAAAGCATCGGTGATATACTTGAAAGGAAGCAGAAGGAATACCACAGCACCATGGTCCTGATTTCCGATGAGCCTTACCGGGAGCTGGCCTATGACGGTGTTCAGGTTCCCTATGTGACCAAGTATTATGACAATACAGTAGTCTGCTACTCTTACAGCAAATCCCTGTCCCTGCCGGGAGAGAGAATCGGCTATCTTGTGATTCCCGATGAGCTGGAGGACAGCTCTCGGGTATTTGGCGCGGCATCCATCGCCAACCGGGTACTGGGCTGTGTCAATGCCCCGTCCCTTATGCAGAGAGTGATCAGGCGCTGTCTGGATGCGGCTGTCAATGTTGAAGCCTATGATAAAAACCGGAACCTTCTGTACCAAGGGCTGACTGCCTGCGGATTCAGCTGTATCAGGCCCCAGGGCGCCTTCTATCTCTTCGTGAAATCACCCCAGGAGGATGAGAGGCAGTTTTGTGAGGCGTGTAAGAAGCACAATATTCTGGTGGTGCCGGGAAGCTCCTTTGCCTGTCCCGGGTATGTAAGGATTTCTTACTGTGTATCCTATGAACAGATTGAACGATCCCTTCCTGCCTTTAAAAAGGTGGCACAGGAGTATGGGCTGACAGAGTGATGGAAAGGGAGGAGAATAAGGCTATGAAACCATGGGAGAAAAATATACGCACAGTGGTTCCCTATGTACCAGGGGAGCAGCCCCAGGGAAGGGGACTGATAAAATTAAATACCAATGAAAATCCCTACCCTCCGGCTCCGGGAGTGTTAAGGGCCTTAAGGGAAATGGACGGGCGGCTTCTGCGCAAATATCCGGATCCGGCAGCGTCAGCTTTGGTGGAGGGGCTGGCAGAGTTTTATGGTTTATGCAGCAGCCAGGTGTTTGTGGGAGTGGGGTCGGATGATGTGCTGGCCATGGCGTTTATGACCTTTTTTAATTCCGGGAAGCCGATTCTGTTTCCGGACATTACCTACTCTTTCTATCCGGTGTGGGCGGATCTGTTTCAGATTCCCTATAAAACCCCTGCCCTGGACGGGGAGTTTCGCATCAGGCCGGCAGACTATTACCAGGAAAACGGCGGCGTGGTTTTCCCCAACCCCAATGCGCCTACAGGAATCTTCCTGCCTTTGAAACAGGTGGAGGATATTTTGGATCACAACCAGGATGTGGTGGTGATTGTGGATGAAGCATACATTGATTTCGGAGGGGTGTCTGCCAGGACGCTTTTAGACAGATATGAAAATCTGCTGGTAGTGGGAACCTTCAGCAAATCCCGGTCCATGGCAGGGATGCGGATCGGATATGCTTTCGGATCTCCGGCTCTTATTAAGGCCATGGAGAATGTAAAGTACTCCTACAACTCCTACACCATGAATCTGCCCTCTGTCCTGTCAGGGGTGGAGGCCTTAAAGGATAAGGAGTATTTCTATGAGACGGTGGGAAAGATCGTGAATACCAGAGAGAGGGCCAAAAGCCGGTTTAAAGAGTTAGGCTTTAAGTGCCCAGACTCCAGCGCCAATTTCCTTTTCATTACCCATGAGGAGAGGAAGGCAGAGGAGATTTTACAGGCTCTGCGAGAGAAAAATATCTATGTACGCCACTTTAATGCTCCCAGGATATCAGAGTATCTGCGGGTGACTATAGGTACGGATGATGAGATGGAGGCAGTGTATGATTTCCTGGCCTCCTGGCTTGTCACCTTGTCTCGTTGATAATCAGGCAAATATCGACGAAACAAGATATGAAAGCCTGCATATCAACAAATTGGGAAGCTGGTGGTGACATATGGAAGACAGAAAACGGATTTTAAGAATTTTGCTGAATATTTTGATTCCTTCGGCCGCTATTGTGCTGGCCTGCACGGTTGGGCCGTGGCTTTTGAAATTTTTTATGCCTTTTGTCATTGGCTGGTGTATCGCCATGATCGCCAACCCTCTGGTGCGTTTTTTGGAGAAGCATCTGAAGCTGGTGCGCAGGCACAGCTCAGTACTTATCGTGGTGCTGGTTCTGGCAGGGGTGATAGGTACAGTATATTTTTTAATAACCAGGCTTTTTATGGAGATGGCAGGACTGATTAAGGATTTGCCGGAAATGTATGAGGCGGGAAGGGAAGAGGTGCAGAGCGCACTTCTTACTTTGTCCAGCCTTTTTGAGCGTCTGCCTGACAGTGTCCAGGACGCCTTCATCCGGTTCAATGATAATCTGGGCGAGCTGGCCGGCGGCCTGGTTTCGAAGATCGCCTTCCCCACAGTGACCGTGGCAGGAAACGTGGCCAAAAGGATCCCGGCGGCCCTGGTCAATTCGATTGTGGTGATTTTTTCTTCTTACTTTTTTATTGTGGAGAGGGATAAGATCCTGGCGTTTGTCCGCCAGATGATGCCAAAGGGAGCCCAGGAATATGTGATTTTTTTAAAGAAGGATTTGAAACGGCTTATAGGCGGGTATTTTGTGGCGCAGTTTCGGATCATGTTCGTGGTGGCGGTGATCCTGGCCGTGGGATTTCTCGTGCTGGGAGTCAACTATGGATTGATTCTGGCAGTGCTGATTGCCTTTTTGGATTTTCTGCCTCTGTTTGGTACGGGGACAGCCCTGTTCCCCTGGGCTTTGGTAAAGCTTTTATCCGGGGAGTGGGCATTTGCCGCAGGCTTAATCCTTCTGTATGTGCTGACCCAGGCCGTACGCCAGATTATCCAGCCTAAGATCGTGGGGGACTCTATGGGGCTTTCACCCTTTGCAACCCTGTTCTTTTTGTATCTGGGGTTTAAGCTGCGGGGGATCTCAGGCATGATCCTGGCGGTTCCCATAGGGATTCTGGCAGTGAATCTGTATCAGTTCGGGACATTTGACTCACTGATTGCCAATGTCAGGCTTCTGGCTGATGAGATAAACCGTTTCCGGAAGGAACAGTAGGCGGCCTGTCCCTTTATCCATCGGAGCTGTTCATCAGCGTTTTCATAACAAAGGAATAGATCTCCTGGCTTCTCTGCTCCCAGTGGCCGCACATGGACTCAGCCTGTTCCCGATCGGGAACGGAAAGGCTTAAATCCAGCAGGACGGTCTTTCCTTCACGGATCTCACAGTGTACGATGTAATCCTGGTTGGTTGACTTATAGTAGTCGGAGATCATACCGGCCTCGTTGCGGATACGGAACTGGTTTTCTTTCAGATAATTGTCCATGTCCTCCACGATGGCCGGGGAAATATTCTTTCCGAAGAATTCCAGGGTCTCTTCCCCTTCTCTGGTGATCTCGTACCGGGTGGTGCTGTGATTGGCATGCTTGCAGATTAAACCAGACTCCAGAAGTTCATTTAATACCTGCTGGAGGGTAAAATAGGGGGCATATTCGTGTTTTAAGAAAAAGTCCGTAAGCTGAGAATTGGTCAGAGGGATATTCACCCTTTTTAACATATAAAGGTTCATTAATTTGTATAAGGTCTTTGGTTCAGTCAGCATTTTTGTACTCCGGATCATAACTATTTTTTATATCATACCAACTTTAGGATAGTAAATCAAGGGAAAATGTGTTAGAATAAATAATTATGATGTATGGTATTGCTACAGACCAATGAGATAGGTGAAAGAAACATGAGAGAGCGGATTAACCGCCTGGCAAAAGGCATTGTAGATATGGAGAAACCGGCACTTACGATTCAGCCGGAAAGGTTTGATGAGGAGATACAGGCCGGGGAATTGATCAGAAAAGAATTATTTATAACCAGCGACAATAGCCTTCACAGCAAAGGCCTGGTATATTCTTCCAATTCTCGTGTGAAAGTATTAGTCAGTTCTTTTGGAGGCCTGAGAAACCATATCGGTTATGAGATTAACAGCAGATATCTGGAATATGGAGATGTGATAGAGGGAACTTTTTACCTGGTTACAAATGGAGGAGAAAAAGAGGTTCCTTATTCTTTTCGTGTGGGCGCGGGAATATCGGGAAGGACCCTGGAACAGTTAAAAGAGCCTAAGGATTTTGCCAGTATGGCCCGGCAGGATTATGAGATGGCCTTAAGGGTCTTTGAATACCGTGATTTTGTGTCAGTTCCTTTTATGCATCAGATGCATATAAGGGCTGTTTATGATGGGCTGAAAGGCCATGGAAACAGATACGGGCAGCTGGAGCAGTTCCTTATCGCCCTGCGGCTTAAGGATCCTGTGAGGCTGGAGGTAAAGGATTTAAGCCGGGAGTATTACGGGCTTTCCCAGGTTGAGGAGGGAGAGATTGAGATCCGAAGAATCGGATGGGGATATCTTCCTGTAGCTGTCCAGGTGGATGGAAGTTTTATTCAGATTATGAAAAAGACACTGACGGAGGAGGATTTTACAGACGGGGTCTGCCGTTTCCCTTATCGGATCAGTCCGGGAGGCCTTCACGGCGGGAGGAATCTGGGGACTATAACCCTGGAGACCATGAACGATACTGTAACAGTAAAATTTCTGGCCTCCCCGGTCCGTCCGGTTTCCAGGACGGAAGGCAGGGAGGAAGGATGGGCGAGGCCGGCCGGCCGGTTTGCCAGATATTTTTCCCTGCGTCTTGACTATGAAAGCGGAAAGCATGAGGCGTCTGCCCTGCTGGATCAGATGGTCGAAGAGCTGGAACAGCTTCGTATGACGGGAGGGCCGTGTATGGAGCTTTCCCTGATGGAGGCGGAGCTGCATCAGACGGCCGGCCACAGGGAGGAGGCCATGTCCGCCCTTTTAGAGTGCAAGGAGGATGTGTTTAACGGACGGCTGACCCATCCGGGCTATTACTGTCTGTTTCAGTATGTGCTGCTTATGCTTCAGCCGGATGAAGAAAAGATGAAATCTCTTATCCGGTTGCTGGAAAAGTACCAGCAGGACTGGCCGGAGGATTATCTTCTTTTTTATCTGTATACCCGGTGTGAGGATCAGTACTGTTTTGAGAATCCGGGGGAGATGCTGACACAGATGAAGGTGCTTTACGGCGAAGGCTGCCACAGCCCGTTTCTGTATCAGCAGGCGCTGTCTTTGTGGAACGATGCGCCCCAGCTTTTGTACGGTATAGGAAGCTTTGAGCTGCAGGCGCTGCATTTTGGAGTCAGGAGAGGGCTGGTAGGTGAAACCCTGGCCGTAAAGGCGGCTAAGCTGGCAGTTGTCAACCGGCACTTTCAGCCGCTGTGCCTGAAAACCCTGCGGCTTCTGTATGAATGCTTTCCCCAGAGGGATATTCTGGAGGCAGTGTGCAGCCTGATGATACGGGGAGACTGCAGGCGGGAACAGGATTTTAAATGGTATGAAAAGGCGCTGGAGGAACAGCTGAGCTTAACCAGGCTGTACGAGTATTTTCTCTATTCCCTTCCGGCAGATTATAACCATCTGATTCCCAGGGAAGTGCTTTTATATCCGCCTGTATCACATGTGCGCCTGCCTGCAGCCTGTCGTTATGATTCCCTCTGTTAATCAGCCACAGCTCATGCCCTTCTTCCATCAGCCGCGCTGAGATGGCGCTGCTGATGGTTCCTGTTCCTCCGATCAGTAAAACTCTCATGAAAACCTCCTCTATGGTTTATAGCTTTATTCTACATGCATATGAGGAATTTTGCAATTACTTCTGAATTCTCTCTGATTTTCGTCTTTATTACAGCGAGCCGGCTATAAAGCCGGCCCTGCTAAAGAACGTAACAGAAAAGCCAATCTGCTCCCACGGAAACAGGTTGGCCATCTACAATTACCAGCTGATACATAAAATCCTCTCTTTAGTGTAACCCAGACTCTAATAAACTGCCCTCTCCCTTACCATAACCGTATTGTATCCCTGATTCCTTAATCTCTGCTCCATCCTGGCTGCGTTATCCACATTGAGAAACGCCCCAACCCTCACTTTGTGCAGCCCGTCGCCGTGAATGATAAAGGCCGGGAAATCCTGGCTCTTTAACTGATTTAACTGCTGCACAGCCTGCTCATGATTCTGAAAAGCCCCTGTCTGAACCTGATAATACTCAGGAACCGCTGTCTCCTCCTGATGAATGGTCTCCAGGATACCCGTTGCGATAGCCTGGGTAATCCCCTGGAAATTCTGATCAAAGAAACGGTTATCCGCCTCATTGTCTATAAATCCCACTTCCACCAGAACCGCCGGCATCTGTGTCTTTCGAAGCACTACCAGCCCCGGCCGCTCGATGACGCCAAGGTTTGCAAACCCTGCCCTCTCCAGAGATCGGTTGATATTCCTTGCCATCAAGGCCGGCACGTCTGCGTCACTGTAGACCAATGTCTCCGCTCCGGAGGCAGTGCCCGGCACCGGCATGGCATTGCGGTGGAGAGACACAAAATAATCAGCTCCGGATCGGTTGGCAATCTCCGCCTTTTCAAAAGGTGTCTGAAACGTATCGTTTACCCTGGTGTAGACCACATCCACACCATTCTTCGCCAATATATCCCCCACTGCCAAAGCAAGGTTCAGATTGTCTACCTTCTCCTGTCTTCCATAATAAACCGCTCCCGGATCATCGCCGCCGTGTCCGGCATCTAAAATCACAGTCTTTCTGTCTGCCAACTTTAAGAACTCCCTTTCCATAATCTATACCTATAGAATATGAAACAATTTATAAATGGGTTCTTATCTTCTCACGCCATTCCTCTGTATTCCTGTTTCCAGCCCTCCACCATCCGGCAGGCTTCCTCCATACGTCTGATTGGATCCCTGGCAAACAACTCCCTCAGCTTCTCCTGCTCCGGTGCTTCCTTTGCCTCCTCCCCTGCCTTTAAAAAATCAGCCTCCCAGGCCTCCCTGTCCTCCTGGGTCACAGACGCCTGATACTCCTCCTTGAGAGAAAGCCTGGGATTCAACTTTGTCAGGTGGTAGATCCGCTTTAAAACCGCCTGGTCGCCGGTCTTCTCATAAGCCTGCTCATAGGCTTCCATGGCCTTTCCCAGCTGAAACACTCTGGCATAGCAGGCCCCCAGGTTGTTCCATATCCGCCCCTGAAACTTTGGATCCATCCTGGTGTACCGGATATCCTCCAGGATCCCTATATAGAAAGCCATGGCTTTTCCATACTGCTTGTACTCAAACAGATAATCTGCTTTCCTCTTGGCATACTCCAGAGGGGGCAGCTTCCGAAACCCGCTGATCTTCTGCCGCAGCCCGTTGATCTCTCCTGACGTATAATATCCGCACTCCTTCAAAAACAGCAGGAGAGTCTCGTCCCCATTCTCTCCCGCCTTTATCCTCCGCTCCATCTTAAGGGCCGTAAAGCCCATGTCCAGCTCTTTCCGGATAAAATCTATCAGGTTCTGATTGACAAAATCATCCATAGCCAGAAGGGGATAGTGGTAGATCACATAGCACAATTCCTGAGAAGTATACACATGAACCCCCAGGCTTTCAATAAAATACGGATGAGACACCTGCTCTCTTCTGCAAAAAATCACGCTCATATCATAACCTCTTGTTTCAGCACAGCACCTGTGGACGGGAAAAATTCTCCAAAGCCCATATCCTTCACCACCACCGCCATGGTTTTCTCATCTAAAAACCCTACCTGTGTCTGAACCCGCACCGTCTTGTCGTCTCTCTGGGGAAAACCGTCCAAAACCAGCTTCATTGTCTTCGGCTTCCTGGAATCCAGAGGGATGATGGAAAACTCAAGATAATCCTGGTTATCCAGAATAAAATCCACCGTGCTTTTAGACTCATACCAGCTGTCCCCTGCCGCTGCCAGCACCAGCTGATTCTCCTTCTCCTGATGCATGACATTGACGCACACCGTCGTATCCAGCCGTCCGTCGCAGATCAGCACATAAGGGTAGGATGTCTTCCCCCTTGTCAGATCCGCCGCTCTTAAGGCCGCTCCCTGGGAAAATAATGCCGGCTCCACAAAAACCCTTCTTCTGGCACACAAAAGCTTCATAAACTCCGGCGCCCAGTCCTGATTCTCGAAGCCTTTCCCTGCAAGGAACACAGACGAAAACAACTTTTTCTGAAGGAACCTTTCACCGCAGGCACAGAGGATTTTATCCGCCAGCTTCATGCCGGAGGGAGAGCTTAAGATATCCAGGCTGAAGCCCTCATCCAGCTTCTCCTTCTCGGCTACCACTGTCACGTTCCTTAAGCCTCTCTGCACCTTCATCTCATAGTAGAAAAGCCCTTCCTCAGACAGATCAAACATCCCCACCTGATTGTTCCACATCTCCCGCTTCTGATTCAGCACATAGTACAGAAACCCTTCCGTATGGCTGATTATATGAAGCCTTTCCCTGGGAATCTGCAGATAATCCCCGCAGTACATCAGGCAGTCCAGAAGTCTGGCCTCCACCTCAGGGATGGTGATAACCAGCTGCTCCACCCAGGCGCCCGGACCGAAATCTTCTCCGTCCTGAAATTCCCAGGCAGCTGCCGCATACTCACAGGACGTCTCATCCTGCCCCTGCATCTGCGCTCCTGCCTCCTGCTGCTTCATCATCTCCGCCACAGGCAGCATCAGCACCTTATGTAAAAACTGCACCAGAATCTCCACGCCTCTGTACTTAACGCCTGAGATAGTTGAGGTTCCGTCCTTTCTCACCAGCTTTAACAGCTTGTCCACGATAACCCCGTCCCCCATCAGGGCGCTGGCATAGGCCTCCTCCCCGATGAGCCACACATCCTCCTCTTTCTTCCTGCAGACCACCGTAGGAAAGGCCCAGGTCCTGTCCATCCCCCAGCAGCTCAGCTTCGTATATCCGTCACACAAATCCAGTCCCAGCTTTAGTCCATCCATATCAACCTTTTCTCCATTTACATCAGTCCAAACAGTTCCTCCACCACGGCATTCTTCCTGACATACTCCTCCATGGCGTCCCGCAGCCCTGCCTCCTCCTTCAGATTCAGGCAGACAGACATCTGGTTCAGCAGATGAAACCTGCTCTCCTCCCCGCTCTCCGTCTTTTTGCTGCAGGTTAAGCTGCCCTCTTCCATGAGGACCATGTCCTCGCCTTTTTGCTCAAACACACGGTATTCCATCACTTCACCGTCAAACAATACCTCCTGCTTCACAAAAATCCCCTGATAAACCCGTTTCATGTCATTGCTTCGAAACTGCTCCTCCTGGGGCCGTATCCGGATCTGCAGATCCACCCTGGAATCCTTCTGCCCGATATACTGGATCATCTCCTTATCCAGAATATCCTCCGGAACACGGACATATCCGGCAAGATCCTTCATATGGGGAAGCACGATGCCCTCTGCCACCAATATATCCACAATGGTCTGGCACAGCTCTCTCTGGCTTTCACTTAATACCGCAAGCCCGGCATAATATTTTGTCAGAGCCAGCAGATAGATGGTCGAAATCTTCTCCTTATCCGCCGTATCGCCAATCATACTTTCCAGATACGCGAAAACCTGATCCTCCGCAGGAATCTGGCGCATAAAATATTCCGTGCTTTTCATGGTAAAATAAGCCTTCACCAAAAGCTCGCCTGGTTTTTTCCTCTTCATGTACAGGGAAAACACCTTGTCTATCTGCCCTGTCTCCCCTGAAAACAGCATCTGCGCCAGAAGCCTCTCCTCCAGATCGTAGGTCTCCACCCGCTCCGACACGCTTTTCATAAGGATCTGATACATCTGCCCCGCTGTCCCGTTAAAATGCTCACACAGGTAATCCAGGATCACACTGTCCGCCTGATCCTGCCTGAATACAGAAAATGCAAGCTTTAAAAGCAGATCGTCCTGCTCAAACAGCCTGGTCAATATCACATCGGTACACAGCTTCCTGAGATGCCCTCCCGAAATCCTGCACCGGTACTCCCGCAAAATCCCCAGAGCCTCTTTTATGTAATTTCCGTTTATAAAGGTCTCGCAAAGCTGGGCTCTCTGGCCCTGGGACAAAAGCCTGGTATCCATGGACAGCAAAAAAACCGGCGCTTTCAGCCGCTGTGCCTGAAAACCCTGCGGCTTCTGTATGAATGCTTTCCCCAGAGGGATATTCTGGAGGCAGTGTGCAGCCTGATGATACGGGGAGACTGCAGGCGGGAACAGGATTTTAAATGGGATGAAAAGGCGCTGGAGGAACAGCTGAGCTTAACCAGGCTGTACGAGTATTTTCTCTATTCCCTTCCGGCAGATTATAACCATCTGATTCCCAGGGAAGTGCTTTTATATTTTTCCTATGACCATGAGCTGGATCATCACAGCAGGGCCATGCTGTATGCCAATGTGATACAGTATTTAAATGAGGACAGCCCGATTTACCGGGATTATCAGAAGGAGATGGGGCGTTTTGCGGCGGAGCAGGTGTTGCAGTCCCGTATTGACAGTTACCTGGCAGTGGTCTATGATGCGGTAATCTATGAGGATATGGTGGATGTCCCCATAGCGAAGATGCTTCCCTCCCTTCTCCGATCCTACCGGATCCGGGTGAAGAATCCCAATATGCGGCAGGTGGTGGTCTGCTATGAGGAGCTGACAGAGGAGGGCGTGTATCCTGTCCACCAGGGGGTGGCCTATGTTCCTGTATTTTCGCCCAGAAGCTGTATCCTGTTTCAGGATGCCTATGGGAACCGGTATACGGA
>Ga0137298_11213_pt1 | contig 15028 bp, 13 predicted proteins | sample RamsorincwithD2O_2_FD_97182 | JGI IMG/M metagenome (GOLD analysis project Ga0137298, IMG submission 97182) | Mouse cecal microbial communities from Vienna, Austria - Glucosamine amended with D2O | ecosystem: Host-associated > Mammals > Digestive system > Large intestine > Cecum | place: Austria...
TTTGATGACCTGATACCTTGATGATATAATACCTGGTTGTCTCGATCGTCTAATGCTCCATTGTCCAATGGCTCATTATCATATTATCCAATGTATAGATTATCCAATGTGACGATGACCGATTAACCGAAGTATCACGGTTCATGATAAATGTGTTGCTTGATAATATATCAACCGAATATTTTTAGTTTATCATCATCCATTTTTCAGTCTATCATCGTTCACGGACAATGTATCATTAGATAAAAGACTGCGAGTTTCGAGCGGGATTGACCCTCACCTCGGGGGAGGCGGGATAGCCGTTGTGGACACAATCGGCATATCTTGCAAAGCAAGGTCGATACTCCAAACCAAGCGTTGGCAACCGTGTTGTTCCCGGCAATTAGGCTCCGATAGAAAATGTCATAATGTCAAAATATCAAAGTGTCACCGTGCATCTCAAATTTTGCGATAACGTCCGTGAGACTCCTTCCTGATGAAGCCCCGCCCTCCGTCTCTCAAAAATCTCTTGACCGAGGATTCCGAGATACCGAGTTTCAGAGACTCCCGGACAGCCTCGGATGTGGTGAATGAATCACGGAGGCTTCCGAGCAGTTCTGTAAAACGGTTATCAAGTACGCCGGTATCAATTTCCGGAGTTATCCGGCTCTCCATATTTCTGAAATATTCGGTCAGCCGGATAGCGAGTTCTGCGGTCCTCGGTTCGATCTCATCCATGCCGGACTCACCACAGATGCCGTGCATGACCTGTATAACCAGACAGAAGCGAATGAGATACGTCTCCAGTTTGCCGCATAACGCCCTTACCGCATCCGATTCCGTCTCCGAATAAGCCTTGTTGTTCACCTCGTCCTTCCATTGAATCACACGCATCTTCGCGCCACGGGAAAACATAAGCTCGATAGAGGCTGCTTTTCCCTCTTGACCGGTTGGATGATTTATGCCTGCCACTTTCCGTATGATGCGTTCCCATTCCTCAAGAATTTCAGAAGGCATTGTTGCATCATTCCATGACGGCATCTTATTGATTTCGGGATAGACTTTCAGGAATCGTGACGAAAATCCGTTCATCAGGCGTTTGCCCCCGAACTGCTCGGCGAGTCTCCCCGGTTGGGTGGAGCCGATAATTGAGCAATAGGGATTGGAGAGGAATATGTGCTCGTTGTTTGATTTCCGACTGTATTTGAAAGGTGTACCGCTGAACAGGCTTAGGAAATAGCTCTCGTCTGAGCCGTTGTATCGGTTGAAGTTGGAGAGCAGACTGTCAATCTCATCCTTATAGATAAGGACTCCACGTGGATTGTCACGCATGGCGGCAATCATGGCCTCAACGGTTGAATCCACCACTACATGACATTTCCGCTGTGGCATCTTCATATCTTCGGGAAGGGAATGTTTCTCGCGCTGCTTCGCTGACATCCGTTCCCATCGGCGATACGCCTCCATTTCCTTGCAATACACGCTGTCATACTTGCCGTCGAGTTTGAGCAACGGTGCAACCGCCTGTTGCAGCGGAGGCGTCTTACCGCAACTCGGCGAGCCGACAAGCACCATATAGATTATCGGACGGCTCACCCATCCGGTCATGAAGCGGACAGACCATGTGTTGCCCATAGCCGACGCAAACACGGTGAGGAATGACGCGGCGGAGAAATCCGGATGGAAGTTCTCATACTTATGGAGCGATTCGATGATGTGACGGATTGCCGTCGGAAATACTTCGAGGGGAAATGACGGTGCAGATCCGTTGCCTGACTCAACGGAAACAGACCGTTCTTCCTCATACAGGCCACACGCGGGAACAACCGGCCGATGGCTTCGTTTATTGTAGCTCATATACGTCAGATTTTGAAATTGCGTTGGCCGAGAGCCTTGCGCACCTCATATTCGGGATAGAGCACCTTGTTTCCGGTCTTGACCGGTTTGAGGATTCCCTTGTTGGCCCAATGCCAGAGTGTGGCATCGCATACCCCGAACAGTTCCTTTACCTCTGCTTTGGTAAGCATCCGTTCCTTCTTCGCTGCCTCGACCATTGAGCCGAGTTCGTCTTTGGCCCGGCGGATAAGGTCATCAGAAAAGGCTTTGAGGTCTTCCGCGCTCATCTCCACCTTGACATGGGCGCGACCCTCGTTGAGAATATCTAAAAGTTCCTGCATATTTATTTCTTATCGCCGTCAGGGTTATGGCGGTTCTGCCGACGGCATCAAGCAGAAACGCCACCGCTCCGAAGTGGAGCGGTGACGCAAAATTATAGCGTAATTTATTGGATTGAAAAGAAATGACAGTTCGTTAAGTTCGCGAACACCGAAACGAATCAAACGAATCGAAAAGGGCTTATTTCAGTCAACCTCATCGGCATTTATCAGTAGAATGTCGGTCTTTATCCTGTCGATTGCAAAGCGATGTTCCAACTCGTCCTTGACATATCGTTTGCGATTGGGAGACAGACTCTTGAGAAAATTCACACTCTTCTGAACCTGTCGCTCTCCAACGATTCTGCTTTCAGGAAAAGTGGCGGCCAATATCCCAGCAAACTGTTTTACGGGTCTGTCGGCATCAAGTTCTCCCGATTCCACTAGAGCTATATACAGATGGGCGATATCGACGCCACTGACATGCGTCTGTGTCCATTGGCCGATGCGTAGGATAGTCTCATTGTCGTGAGTGGACAAAAGGGAGGTGAGGTCATGCACAAGCTCCTTTCCTTCTGAAATTTTGATTGCTGGCTTTGAATCTCCAGTACCGTCCAGCACCCAATCCGCCAAGTCTCCGTTATCGACACTTTTCCGGAAGTCCAGAAACGCCTTCAACTCCTTTCGGCTTCGATGATTGTTCTCAATCTCGCGGGTCATAAATGCCTTCAGGAACTTTGCGAGCTGCCATTGGTATTGCCGATTGTCAACCATCTGCGCGGCGTCCTCGATATTCTCAATAAGCATTTCCGATGAGCGTCCGTATTTCAGCCATGCGGCAAAGGGCATCCGGTATTTTCCCCATTCGCTATTCTCCGGTTGCTCTCGCAGTACGATTTCAGCAAATCCCGACTTCTGGAGAATCTTCACAAGTCCCTCCAAGTCAAGATTGTCGAGGTCAATCATATCTTCTAACCGTTCCTGAAACTCAGGCGAAGCCGAAAATGCCGCTTGCCCCATAAGAAACACCTCCAACAAGTCCGCATCGCCCATAAACGCAGCAAATTCCCCATACTCCTGCGGAGACTCCTCCATCCACGCCTTTATCTCGTCATCACTCCGTCCGGGAGTCATATTATTCTGATTAGTATTCATATCTCGTCTGTTTTGTGGCTACAAAGGTCGCACAAACCAATTGTTAAATCCCACTCATTAGACATAATACCGACAAAATCCCTCATTATCCCACAAACTCACATATTCTGTAGTCAGATTTATCACGGAATAGCAACAATATCCGCATCCAGTGTCACCGGATAGAAGTCGCAAAAGAGCCGATTCACTATTGTCATTTAATCAGAAGCAATGCTATTATCCCTAAATGCCATAATTTCTGCTGAATGCACAGCCATAGTCTCACAAAAAATGATTAACTTTGCAACCTAAGCATCTAATGATGAAACGACCAAGAATACTTACGACATAACGGCTTAATTGCCGAAATAACCTTTGGAAACTCCAACGTAGTTGCTTAGGGCTTTGGTCGGCCTCATTTGCTGCGTTGGAGTTTTTAATTTAGATGACAACTTCCGATAATAATCAGTTATCGGAACATAAAAGGAGTAACTGTATGAATCTGAGTGAAGAAGATACCAAACGCCTCTATATAACCCCCTCCATCGAGAAAGAGTGGGACAAGCATCATGTACGCATGGAACATTATTTCACAAAAGGTCGTATCGTGGTGAGAGGCAGTTTGAAGAAACGGGAGCAGGGCAAAAAGGCCGATTACCTCCTCTTCACTCAGGAAAACTATCCTATCGCTGTGGTCGAGGCTAAGTCGTGGAGCCATCTGCCGTCCGACGGTATTCAGCAAGCGATTGATTATGCTGAAATCCTTGATATTCCGTTTGCATACAGCACCAATGGACGTGAATATGTGGAACATGACTTAACAACGGGAATACAGCGGACTTTTGGTATGGATGAGTTCCCCACGCCTCTCGCATTGCGTGAACGGCAGAAACAAAGCAAAGCATTGACGGTGGAGGCCGAGGATATAATCAACATTCCGTATTATTCAAGTTCCGAGTCCTTCCCACCAAGATATTATCAACGTATAGCCATAAACCGCACGATAGAGGCTGTGGCCCGTGGCGATAAGCGTGTACTCCTTGTCATGGCGACAGGCACGGGAAAGACATACACCGCATTTCAGATTATCCACCGTCTGCACCAGTCAGGCGCAAAGAAACGAATCCTCTATCTTGCCGACCGGAATATTCTCATAGACCAGACGATGCAGCAGGATTTCAAACCGTTCCGAAAAATAATGCACAAAGTTCAGGGTAAGAGTATCGAGAACGGCTACGAAATCTATATGTCGCTATACGGCCAGTGGGTCAAATATGACCTAAAAGAGGGTGAGAAGCAACCTTACGAGACCCTCTCGCCGGATTTTTTCGATCTCATTGTTGTGGACGAGTGCCACCGTTCGAGCGTGCGCGAGGATTCCGAATGGCGAGCGATTCTCAATTATTTCAACTCTGCCACTCAGATAGGCCTGACGGCTACGCCCAAAGCGGTGGAGGGTGCAAACAATATAGAATATTTTGGTAGCCCGGTATATACCTATTCCCTCCGTCAAGGCATTGAAGATGGCTTCCTTGCACCTTATCGTGTGACGAAATCATACATCAATGTTGATTTGGACGGCTATATTCCCCGCAAGGATGAGGTGGATTTGTATGAACGTCCTATCGGTGAGGATGTTTTCACCCGCAACCTCATAGGGCGCAATATCCATATCACCAAGCGTCAGCGTATTGTCGCCAAGCGTATCACTGATATGCTGAAACAAATCGGGAGAATGACAAAAACCATCGTGTTCTGTCCCGATCAAGAAGAAGCCGACATAATGCGCACTCTTCTTATCGAGATGAATCAGCCGATGGTGAAGAAAAACTCCAAGTACGTTGTCCGCATAACGAGCGATGACCGCGTGGGAAAGAACCTTCTATATGATTTCATCGACACGGAATCTGACTATCCTGTGATAGCTACCACAAGCGAACTTCTCACCACCGGGGTTGACTGTAAGACATGCGGTCTTATCGTAATTGACAAGGAAGTCAACAGCATGACCACGTTCAAGCAGATGGTGGGACGTGGCACCCGTATCTATGAACCGGGAGGAAAAATGAGCTTTGATATTCTTGATTTCCGCAACGCCACTGATAATTTCAATGACCCGGACTTCGACGGTGTTCCTGAGCCGCCCATCGTTGACGGTGGAGAAGGTGGAGACGGAGGGGAAACGACTCCCGGTGGTGGCAACACGCCTCCTCCTTATATTCCTATAGACATCGACCCGCCGGTTGTCAACGAACCCCGAAAATTCTATGTCAGCGGCCGCAACATTCAGATTGTGCATGAGCATGTGCAGTATCTCGGTGAGGACGGCAAGACCCTCTGCACCGAGAGCGTGACCGATTACACCCGTAAGGCAATCAAGCAGCATTATCCCACGCTCGATTCTTTCAACGGCGCATGGCGAAATGCCCGGCGCAAAAAGGAATTCCTGCAAGGAATGGATGACATCACGGCACTTATCGCCGCTGTCAGGGAAGAGAACCCCAACCTTGCAGACAAGGATGAGTTTGACATCATCTGCCACGTTGCATTTGACGGCAAACCGCTTACCCGGCGTGAACGGATAGACGGAGTGAAGAAACGCGGCTACCTCAACAAGTACAAGGGGGATGCCCTCCAGATAATAGAGGCTCTTATGGAGAAATATGCCGAAACCGGAATTGTTGACATTGAGGACAATTCAATCCTCAATCTTCCCGATTTTACGAGATTCGGCAAAATTCCACGCATTATGAAAGTGTTTGGCGGTCCCGAAGCCTACCGCAAGATGCTTGTGGAACTTGAAGAGCAGCTTTATCTCCAATCAGCTTAACGAACTACGATTATGGCAGTAAACAATCTTGTCAAACGACTACAAAATATAATGCGTCAGGATGCCGGAGTAAACGGCGACGCACAGCGCATCGAACAGATGGTTTGGATTTTCTTCCTCAAAGTCTATGACGCTCAGGAAGAAATTTGGGAATGCTCAGACTCCGCAGAGCCATTCCAAAGCATCATACCCGAAGAATTGCGGTGGCGTAACTGGGCGCATTCCAAAGATGAGGAAGGACGCTTGATAAAAGATGCAATCACCGGTGAAGAATTGCTTTCGTTCATTAACGGTAAGCTCTTCCCGGTTCTGAAAGGTCAGAACTCCATCAACGGCACAATTCCCGGAATCAGAGTTTCAGCCGATACTCCGAGGGGAAAGGCTATCGTTCAGGAGGTATTTCAAGAGGTTAACCAGTACATGAAGAACGGTACTCTGCTCCGTCAGATGATTGATGTGGTGGACGAGATAGACTTCAACGACACTACCGAGACCCACACGTTTGGAGATATTTACGAAAGTCTCCTGAAAGACCTGCAAGGAGCGGGCCGTGCCGGAGAGTTTTATACACCCCGTGCCCTCACCGATTTCATCATTCAGATGCTTGACCCGAAAATCGGTGAGCGTGTCGGTGATTTCGCTATGGGTACCGGCGGTTTCCTTATCTCCGCTCTTGAACATCTACGACCTCAGCTCAAAACCGCCGCTGATTCGCAGGCTTTCCAAAATGCGGTCTTGGGTCAGGAATGGAAGCCGTTTCCGTATTTGCTTGCCGTAACCAATCTGCTTCTGCATGGTGTTGAACACCCCGACCTGCATCATACCGATTCGCTCGGCAAACCGATGGCTACATATCATGACAAATCGCAGAAAGTCGATGTCATTGCCATGAATCCGCCCTACGGTGGAAGCACCGAGGCAAGCGTAAAGCAGAATTTCAGGACTGAGTTCCGTTCTTCCGAGACAGCCGACCTCTTTATGGTCTTGATTATGGAACGCCTTGCGAGATACGGGCGAGCCGGGGTTATTGTTCCCGACGGCTTCCTGTTCGGAACTGACGGAACAAAGCTCGCCATAAAGCAACATTTGCTCCGTAATTTCAACCTACATACAATCATTCGTCTGCCCGGAAGTATTTTCTCTCCTTATACCTCCATAGCAACCAATGTGCTGTTCTTCGATAACGACCGTGCCGATGACGCTCCCGAAGAATATGCGACAAAAGAAGTGTGGTTTTACCGCATGGATATGCCCGAAGGCTACAAGCATTTCTCCAAGACGAAGCCTATGCTTCTCTCCCATGCCGAGCCTATCCGCGAGTGGTGGAGCAATCGCCGCGAAATTGTCAATGAAGAGAATGGCGATGATAAGAGCCGTTGCTTTTCAGTTGAAGAAATCATGCAGTCTGATTGTGACTTCGACCGCTGCAAATTCCCCAAGGACGAGGAGGAGGTTCTGCCTCCCAAGGAGCTGCTTGAAAACTATTATGCAAAACGCCGACAGCTAGAACATCAGATAGACAAGACACTCCAAGAGATTCAAGACATTCTCGGCTTCAAAATAGACATCGACGCAAAATGAGCTATAATTTACGAAGAATAGTTTTTATAATTTCAGCACTATTTATTTGTGCTGTTTCTTTAGCGCAGACTGTTGGTTATTCACACAAACCACTTGCAGCCGAAGGGTGCAGCATGAAATATTCTGTTGCGAAACAAGATACATCATATTACATAATTGCCACAGTATCTTCTGACAGATTGAGATTTCTCGGTGAACCTCAAATGAAAATCAGAACATTCAATGATGAGGTAATCACCCTAAATGGAGTAAATATAGGGAATGGAAGTCAATCAGCGGGTATGGTGATAGGAAATATCGTGTATCCAATCACAGAAATCAATTCCACAGCCCAATTCCTCATTACTCCACAACAATTTGAACTACTCAAAGATGGAGTAGCAAAAATTCGTATATCAATGACACCAATGAATCACGAAAAATCTTTTAAGAAAGATAAAATTGGTAAGAAGCTATACGATTTTTTCATCAAACAGCAATCGGTATCTGACGATTTTTAGTTATGACAGGCAAGCAACTCCGCAATAGCATACTCCAATGGGCGATACAAGGGAAACTTGTACCGCAAGACCCCAACGACGAACCCGCGTCCGTTCTTCTCGAACGCATACGGGCAGAAAAAGCTCACCTTGTAAAAGAGAAAAAAATTAAACGCGACAAAAACGAGTCAATCATCTACCGAGGTGAGGACAATTCCTATTATGAGAAGATGCCCGACGGCACCGTCCGCTGCATCGACTCGGAGATACCCTTCGAGATTCCCGACTCCTGGGTCTGGTGTCGTGTAGGCAATATCTTCATTTTGAATCCTAAGAACAACAATGAAGATGACGATATGGCCGCTTTCATTCCGATGGAAATGATAAATGCCTGTTACGGTTCGTCATACACTTATAAAGAAGTTAAATGGAAATCAATCAAAAATGGCTATACCCATTTTTCGGATGGTGATATTGCTTTCGCCAAAATAACACCATGCTTTCAAAATAGGAAGTCTGCTGTATTTGAAAATCTCCCTAATGGCATAGGCGCAGGTACTACAGAATTGAAAGTGCTGCGTCCGTATGTCAATACGGTTAATCCTTATTATCTGCTTTTCTTTCTTGAAACTCCGTACTTTGTCGAGGAGGCTTCTTTCAAAGGGACGGCTAATCAACAAAGAATTATAAGCGGATACTTGGAGGGCAAACTATTTCCTTTACCCCCCAAAGCTGAGCAAGATAGAATAGTTAAACAGGTTCAACAACTTCTACCTTTGACCGATAAATATGAGTCCGCTTTTGAAGCCAATTTAAGGCAACAAGATAGTATAAATACACTTTTGAGAAAGTCAATACTACAAGAGGCAATTCAAGGCAAACTAGTTCCGCAACTTGAATCGGAAGGAACTGCCGAAGAATTGCTTGCAGAGATAGCCGAAGAGAAGAAACGGCTTGTAAAGGAGGGCAAGCTGAAAAAGTCTGCCTTGACCGCGAGCCGCATCTTCCGTGATGACGATAACAGGTATTATGAGCAGATAGGCTCTGACACCATAGATATTTCTGACCTGTTACCATTTACGCTTCCAGATAATTGGAGATGGTGTAGACTTTCAAACGTTATTCAATTGTTATCTGGAAGAGATTTAGAACCAACGGAATATAATGATAGCAAATTAGGTATTCCCTATATGACAGGAGCAAGTAATTTTTCCAATGAAAAATTACTTGTAAATAGATGGACTGAAAGACCAGTAACAATCTCTGTAATTGGAGACTTGCTAATTACCTGCAAAGGCACCATTGGACAAATGGCGTTTAATTCTATCGGTGAAATCCACATAGCTCGCCAAATAATGGCCATAAGAGGAATAGTGATTAGTTTGGAATATATTATGTGCTTTCTTGAGACCATGTTAAACTCACTTCAAAAGCAAGCTAAAAGCATGATACCGGGTATTTCGCGAGAGGTCATACTTAATGCACTTTTGCCGTTGCCGCCATTAGATGAACAAATTAGAATAGTAAAATGTATCAAGGCGATTTCAAAGAGTCTCTGAAATTTTATCTATCATTGCCAATATCCTCTTTTGTTCTAATAGAGGAGGCAATGGAATCAAGAGTGCGTTCAAAGATTTGCTATTTAGCGTTTTGCCCTTAATGGCATCTTTGGTCGTTCCTGTCTGCGCTATCATTGGTAAAAAGCATTTGAGCCAATCCGCGCTTATGACATAAGGGCAGATGGTTACAATAGCTTCATTGTGAAATGCATGAGTACCCAATATGGATATTTTGCCGATAGTCAGCTTGAAACTCATAATCAAACTCCCGGCAGGAGATATGATATTTTGAAATAATCTTGCGCCCTCTTTAGATATGGATTCTTTGGTATGATAGATGGTACCGCCATCTACCATATCAGCAATTGACACCCACGGATATTCACCTGGTTTCCAATATTCAGGTTCACCTCTTGGAGGTGTTTTCCCTAAACGTAGATAGGCAATATCACCAAGCCTACAATATCTCCAACTATCTGGAATATCAAAGGAGATTTCGCTTGAAATATCAAGTATTTGTGAGCCTATCTGCTCATAATACCTGCTAAGGCTATATTCAACCGTTCAACAATTCGAGCAATTTCTTGCTTGGGAGGTAAAGGCACTGGGCATAGTTTTAACTTCGGTCTTGACAGATTATAAAATGCCTGACCTGATTTCTTTGTAATTGTACGGCAATAGTTGTGATAGTAGCCTGTTTGGAAAAAGTAATAGAGATATTGACCCAACCACTCATCATCGAAAAGTGGCAAGAGCATTAAGACAAATCCACCCACGACGGTGTCCTTATAGTCTTTCATTATAATTGCTGTCTTACCTATTTTCTCTAATGAAGAAACAGCAGGAGAAATATATTGTCCCTTTTTTAACAACAAATCAGGAGCAACGTAAGAAGATGAAATAAATACATCATCAGCCTTCATCATCAACTCTCCATCCTCGATATTCCCACCTCTTAGCACTCTTATAAATGGTTCTGTTCTATCTGAAAGGTTTTCTTTTTTATAGGAAAGCCCTGTACGGTCTGCCACCAATTCACCGAGTGAAATCCAACGCCAGGTTGACGGTATTTCAAATGGGAGAAAATCATCAATAATTATGTCCTCGCCATTGATATTCTGATGATACCTGTTATCGTCATCACGGAAGATGCGGCTCGCGGTCAAGGCAGACTTTTTCAGCTTGCCCTCCTTTACAAGCCGTTTCTTCTCGGCTTCGATTTCTTCAAGTAACTGCTCGGCTGTTCCTTCCAAAGCAATCTGCGAGACGAGCCGACCCTGTATCGCTTCTTGCAAAATACTCTTTTTGAGGGATTCTTTTATTGTCCTATTTAATCCGTCCTGCTGATTCTGCACGACATTAAACTTTTCAATCTGGGGCAAAAGTTCTCCTAATTTTGTGACAATACGTTTCTGTTCCGAAAGAGGTGGGAATGGTAGCAATAAGCCTTTCAACCGATTCGCTGAAAGTCCGGGCATAGCAGTACCAACTGATGCTAAGTTGTTACTTTCTTTCAAAATGTAGATAAAATGATATACATATTCGCATATACCACTGACACACGGACGTAATCTATGAATATGGTTTTGAAGACAAATATCATAATCATAGTTCCATATTGCAGAACGTCCATAACCAGCACCACCTTCACAAACAAGCAAATCCCCTTTGGTTGCAGAGCAAGTTTTGATTTCTTCAGCTGTAAAATTCATTACTTTAATGTTATCAAGGACAAAATATCCCCAGTATAGATTTGAGGTCGTAATGAATTTTTGTGGAGTGCCACCATGTTTATTGCTACTACTCTGTTGTTTCCCACTCGCATGGTTGAAAACATTGCCTATACGAGTCCACTCCCAACCCGGCGGTATCTCGAAGGGTATCTCCGAGTCGATGCAGCGGACGGTGCCGTCGGGCATCTTCTCATAATAGGAATTCATAGAACTACGGAACGCTATATTATTAGTGACAACAGTATGTCAAACTAATAATTACAAAAATGGATTTACAAAACTTTGAAACGGCTCTCCGTAATGGCAACATGGCGGAGAACACCATCAAGGCGTATCTCTACGCCTTGCGCGAGTTCTTCACTCGCCATAAGGAGCTTTCCAAACGGAATCTCCTTATCTACAAGACCTATCTCATCGAGACGTTCAAGCCTAAAACGGTTAATCTCCGCATACAAGCGGTGAACAAGTACCTCGACTTCATCAACAAGCCGAAGATGCGCCTCAAATCGGTGAAAGTGCAGCAACGCAACTACTTGGAGAATGTAATCAGCAATGCCGACTACATTTTCTTGAAAAAGAAACTAAAAAAAGAGGGAAATCCCGCATGGTACTTTGTGGTGCGTTTCCTGGCAGCCACCGGTGCCCGTATCAGCGAACTAATCCAAATTAAGGTCGAGCATGTAGCTGCCGGATACTTCGACATCTACACTAAAGGGGGCAAAATCCGCCGTATCTACATTCCGAAGAAGCTCCGTGAGGAAACAACCCAATGGCTTAAAAGTGCCAATCGCACAACTGGCTATCTCTTTCTCAATCGTTTCGGTGAACGAATCACATCAAGAGGTATAGCCCAACAGCTCAAAAACTACGCTCTGAAATATGAGCTGAACCCCTCCGTGGTCTATCCCCATTCATTCCGACACCGCTTTGCCAAGAATTTCCTCGAAAAGTTCAACGACATCTCTCTCCTCGCCGACCTTATGGGTCACGAAAGCATCGAAACCACTCGCATCTATCTGCGCCGCAGCTCAACCGAACAACAGGAAATCGTTGACAAAATAATCACTTGGTAATTATTCTCAATCCTTATATCTTGGCGTAAGGTGGTATAAAAATTTTGTTTAGTTTGGTAAAGGCTTTATAAATGCCCTTACCAAACTAAATCAAATTATAAGTGGGTAATGGGAACGGAAATGCTAATGTTCTGTAAGGTTATTTATATCCTTTTATTGCGTTCACTATAGAGTCGGTATTCCAATTCACAATAATATCAGCATTATTTTTTACAACCGTTGAGGTGTGTTCTGCGCCCCATGGCTGAATTGCGATAATTCTTTTTCCTAAACGTCTGGCAATTTCAATCTCGATGTTTATCCATTTGCTGTATGTAGAGTATACGCCAGCCAATATTAGAACACATGAGGCAGGTCTAATTTGATTCTCGATCGCTGACCTTAACTGCCAATCATAGGGGCATGAATGGATAGGATCATTTTTAGGAACAGAATAGTCCCTAAAAATTAATGTTGGATGATTGCGAAGCAAATTCATAAGCCGCTCATAGGCGTCTGAATATGCCCATGAATGGCTGATAAATAGATTATACATTGTGATTATAATATGTGATAATGATTAAACATAAATATGTTGCCATCAATAGCCACGGAAGCACCATTTCTAAACGCGAGAAACTCAGATAACGTGACGGATTCATTCGATGTTTCTTGGTTTTATACAATGACCATTCTGTAGCATAAAGATTCAAAGGGAGTTTCTTCTCGATTTCTTGGATAATCGCAAATTTAGCTTTATTCAACGCTCGGTAATTACATAACATATACCACCACAAAAAGGCCAGGATGCAGCCAAATACACAAATAGGTATTATGTATGCAAATATCTCTGATTTGAACAGCGATAGACCTGAAACGAAGAGTGAATGCAGAGCAATAAAGAACGTGTTAAGATGATTACGTCGTTCACTTATTCTTTCGGCTGATTCAACAAACATTCTGTATTGTTGAAAGAGTTCATTACGATCCTCGTAATTATTAAATAGCCTATTCATGTCTAAATTAAAGTGTAAAAACTATTCATCAATACCGATTTGTTGGTTATCAATTGCATGGATGATTTCGAGCTTGAGGGATTCGGGGTAATCCTCGTTCGCCATGTAACAGGTGATGATACGTTGGAGCAGGTCTTTGTCGATGCGTCCGGCGGCGACATGGTAGATGATTGCCTCCATACACTGCATGAAATTGTAGGCGTGCCAATAGTAGCCATTATGTACGAGAAACCACACACCGATGGTCAAAGCCACACGCTTGTTGGAATCCTCAAAATAATGACCAGTGCATAAACCGAATACAAGATATGTCAGCTTTTCTACGAAAGTCGGATAATATAGGTCGTTTTGCACGAAGTCAAGAACCTTACGAATGCCACCCTCGTCTTTTACGCCTTGCAGCCCACCACCGCTGGCTGCCACAGTCTTGCTGTAAACCACCAACGCTTCATCGTAGTCGATGTATTTCAGTCCCTCATTCATCCTCGGCTTGCTTTAGACGTTTTAGGACTTCGCGGTTGGCTTCAAGAATATTGTCGAAGTCTATCGACGCATCGCCTATAAACTTGTCGAACTCATCGGGAGTAACCGCACGAAGGTACTCTGCCAGATTTACGTGCCAAGCATCGCGGAACGCAACATCACGAGATGCCATCTTCGATCTTGCATCATTGATGAATGGCTCCATCATAGGAGCAGCAGCCAAATCATCAATGATTGCCTTTACCTCTTCGATGGTCAACAATTTGTTCCTGTTCTCAGAATATCGCTTCTCTATCTGATGAGCCACGCCATTCTCAAATGAGGATATGCATAGTAGAACTTCGGCATAGAGCGTGTGACGCACGTTCTCCTCGTTTTGCAGACGAAGGACAACGCGATATTCCTTTGCATTTTCCCGGAACACAGCTTTATATATCAAGTCGGTTATCTGCTCGTACTTATAGGTGGGAAGCCCATCCACATACTTGCCGACAGCTTGAGTGAAGTTCTTGCGATAATTCTCGCTCTTTATCGCTGTTGGAAGATAATCACGGTCACGCCAGTTGATATACTTGGTGCCACCTCCGGCACGACCGTTGATTGTTGCAATTACAATATCAAGTATGCGAGTACGGAGTTGTTTGGCCCTTTCGCTCTCCGTGAGAAGCATTCCGATGTTCAGGAATGCCCGGAATGTAAAGAACGATATAATGGTCGTTTTGGTAGGGACATTTATGTCATCACCAATTTGTATCTTAATATCTTTCAGCTCTTTACCTTGACTTAAAAAATATCCATTAGCACGAAGTTCGTCACCATGATCTTGTATATAACGTTTAATCGTTCGTTCATCAACACCATAGAAATCTGCAACCATCTTCGTGGTAAATAGCAGTTCATCGTGATACCGCAGGCCATCGACAGCCAAGTTTTCTTGGATGGTCTGGAGAGCATAGCGGTTGTTCAACACGTTTTGCCGCTCGATATTTGATACTGTAAGGTCTTTCATATAGCAAAATTACAAATTTA
>Ga0137298_11214_pt1 | contig 15024 bp, 14 predicted proteins | sample RamsorincwithD2O_2_FD_97182 | JGI IMG/M metagenome (GOLD analysis project Ga0137298, IMG submission 97182) | Mouse cecal microbial communities from Vienna, Austria - Glucosamine amended with D2O | ecosystem: Host-associated > Mammals > Digestive system > Large intestine > Cecum | place: Austria...
GACAACCGATACTTCCGCTCCGAAATAAGCCGGTATAGCCAGCGACGCAGCTCCCAATACCAGCCCTTCGAGAAGAGCGTAAAGAGGCATCGTAAAACGTGCAACCTGCGGTTTTACTATCGTAACTATGGCCGCTATCAGACCGCCTATTATTCCTATGAGAAACAGCGTGTTCAATATGGCCGGATTTTGCATAACGGCATATACCACATAAAAGCCTCCGGCCAGCGTGAGCAGAACGCCGAACACCGTTTTCCAGATAGTGCCGTTGATCGTCATAGTCTGCCCGTCATACGCCACGGATATGTTCTTGAGCGTGTTTTCGCTCAGGGCAGGATTGGATGAGTTGAAAAGTCCCATAATCTTTATTTTCTGTTTTTTGATTTCTCACGGACCGTTTCACAAGTCCGCAAATACAAAAATACGAAATTTCTCGTGAAAGGATATCGTTAAGGTCCGTATGATGCCATATTTATGAAAAAATTAAAACCGAGATATAGGTAAAAAACACCAATGGATGTTTATCTTTGTAAACTGGGGTGTGCATTTGAGCCTGCCCCCGGCTTTTATTTGACGAGTTCTATGGGTAAAAAAGGATTTTTCGGTTTCATGTTAGCTTCGGCATGTATGTTCATGCCGCAGGAGGTTTTTTGTCAGGACAATTCGGACAGCCTGTACAATACGGCATTGTCCGAAGCCATGAAAAACGTGGCTGCCGATAATTATCCGTCCTCGATAATGTACCTTAAGGAATGTATAAAACTCAAACCCGGCAAACCTGCACCCTATTACGAACTGTCGCGCGTGTACGGCAAACTGGCAGACGGCACACAAGCCGTATATTACGCCAAGAAAGCCTTTGCACTGGATGAAAACAACCTCTGGTACGAAGAATACCTGCTTTCCACAGCGGCGAGGCATGAAAAATACGATGCAGTGCAAATGGTGCTCGAACGCCGGTTTGCAAGGGGTGAGGATGTAATCTCCGGGCTGCTCGACGCATATTCCGTAACCGGCGACTGGGATAAATCTCTATCTGCGGTAGCCGCCTACGAGAAAAAACATGGGCGCAGCGAAACGAGCGCCGTTTACAGGAAAGACATTTACCTGAAGAAAAAAGATTTCAAAAATGCGTTGGCACAACTAAAAATACTGCAAAAGATGTCGCCCGACAATTCGCAGTACGCCATACAGCGCGCAATGGTACTCAACGCATCGGGACATTCCGATGCGTCCTGGAAATACCTTGAGGAATTCTATTCCAAACATCCCTCGGACGGGATGGTGGCCTATACGCTTTTGAGCCGTTACAACGAACTGAACGATTACGACAATATGTTCTCCGCGCTACAGGTGGTGGCTGCGGATACTTCCATAGTAGTACAGGACAGGATAAAGATACTCGACATGACGGCTCCTATTGCAGCCGCCAACGCACAATATTACCCCGTATTTGAAAAATTCCTCCTCAAAGTGCTGGAATCGGCCGACAAAGTCCCGTTTGCATACGCATACGCCGGGGATTACTATTTTTCCAGGGGAGAAAACAAAAAAGGCATGGAAATGCTGCGCAAGGCTATACACAAGGGTTTCGACGATGAAAACGCCGCGCTGAAACTGCTTTACGCACAGGCGCAGGAAGGCGATTTCAAGTCGCTTTACGACGATGCCCAGCTGGTTTTGCAACAAAACGGAGAAAATGCCCAGGTTTATTACCTTTATAGTTTCGCGGCTCATGCCTTGGGAGATCTTACTACTGCCATAAGCGCAATGGAACAGGCCAAAAGCCTGGCAAAAGACGGCAGCATGGCATTCTATGTCGAAGTGTGCGCAATTTTAGGCTCATATTACCACGACGCCGGCAATCACGATGCCAGCGACGCCAACTTCGGACTTGCACTCAAAATAGACCCCGAAAATCCGGGCGTACTGAACAACTATGCATATTTCCTGGCCCTGCGCGGCAAAGAACTGCCTGAAGCGCGGCGTATGATAGAAAAAGCGCTGTCGCACGAACCGGAACAACCGTCGTTCCTCGATACGTATGCATGGATACTATACCTCCAGAAAGATTACGCAAAAGCACGTACGACGATAGAGCGCGTACTATCTATACAGGCCGATCAGTCATCCGAAGTACTGGGACATTACCGCGACATACTCAAAGCCTGCGGCGACGATGAAGGCGCGCGTAAAGCCGACAAGATGTACTTGGAAAAGAAAGCCGCAGAAAGGGAAACGGATAAAAAAGACGAATAACCGAAACAATATATGAAAACCAGGGATATGGCGTTAAAAATCGCCGGATATGCGTCTATGGCGGTCTTTGCATTTGCTGCCGTCTCGTGCGGCACGAAAAAAAGCGTCGTTCCCGAACACACAACCGAAACGGTAAGGCCTGCCGAAGTAGCAAAAAAAGCCACGGCTAACATATTCGACGGCGTCAATGCCGAACGCCGTATCAATATAGAGGCTGGCGGACTGACATTGGGAGGCACGATGAGACTGGTAAGCGGGGAAAAGATCTGGTTCAACGTATCGGCGCTGGGAATATCGTTTGCTCGGGCGGTTTTCACCAAGGATTCGCTCATGTACTATGAAAAAGCCAAAAAAACAGCATTTTCCGGCAGTTGGAACGAACTCTACGACATATCCCGGATGCTCCGCATAGCCAAATACGATACGGTGGAAGACCTGATATGCGCGCGCCCCCTGTTCGCATTGTCCGAAGGCAATTTTTCCGCCGAATCCGCCGAAGGTTCATATATGTTTTCATCGAGGGATGCATCGAGCGGCTTCGGCAGATACGTTTTCGTGGACAAACGTACATTCAGGATAGCGCGGCAAATGCTTATATCACCGGATGAAAAACTGGGATTGATAGCCGAATACGAATATACCGAAAACGATAAAATGCCGTCTTCGGTAAAGTTTTCCACCATAGGGCATACGGAAATAAGTGTAAAACTGAATTTTACCGCACGCAAAACGATGCTTGAGGAATTTCCGTTCAGGATACCGTCCGGATACAGCGACGTGCGAGAACTGGCCCGGGCCATAGGTGTTAGAATATGACGTTCATATAACGAACCGCCGCCTGATAACCGTAAGACAATACGGACCGACAAAGTGTTGTATATTATAAAAATATGAATACAAGGTTTTTTTTAACAGCATGTGCCGTTTTTGCCCTGTGCGCGGCGCCGCTTGCCGGACAAAACTCCAAAGCCTCGCTCCAAAGCCGCAAGACAGCGCTTCAGAAAGAGATGTCCAGGCTCAACGAAGCCATAGCCCGTAACGATAAGAACCAAAAATCCAATACGGTACAACTGCAAAGCCTACGCAACCGGACCCGCGTGCGTGAGGAAATGATAAAGAACATCAATACCGACATAGGCATGTTGGACGTACAGATCGATTCAAAATCCGGGGAAGCCGAGCGTTTGTCGAAAGAATTGGACACCCTCAAGGCCTCATATTCCAGAATGTGCGTCAATTATTACCGTAACAAAGCACCCGGCATGCGCCTTATGTACATACTGTCGTCATCGAGTCTCCTCCAAGCTTACCGCAGAGGGAAATATATAGAAGAATATGCCGGTGCCATACGCCAGCGCGGGGAAAACGTACGCTCCAAAAACGAAGAAACCAGGCGGGCTATAGAGGAGTTGAAAAAATTGAGGCAGGAAAAAGGACAGCTGCTGGCGGAACAGGCCTCCGAGATGGAAAAGCTCAAAAAAGACCAGGCAAGGATACAGAATATACTTAATTCGCTTAAGAAAAACAAGAAACAGCTCCAACAGGAACTGACGGCAAAAAAGAAAACAGCCGAGCGCATACAGAAGGAAATAGACGATATAATAGCGCGCGAACTGGCTGCACAAAACAAGAAAAACGCAGCGGCAGGCAAGAAAAAATCATCCGAAATCGAACTTACGCCTGAAGGCAGGATACTATCGGCCAACTTCGCACAAAACAAAGGCCGGTTGCCATGGCCGGTGGAACGCGGCGATATTTACATGCGTTTCGGAAACCAGCCTTACCCAGGGACCAACGTTTATATAACAGTCCCCGGCTTGGACATATCAGCCCCGCAGGGTTCCTACGCACGCGCCGTATTCGACGGACAGGTAACACGCGTACAGGTTAAAGACGGGTTGTATATGGTTTTCGTCTCCCACGGAAAATATTACACCATATACAGCAACCTTTCGGCTGTAAACGTAAAAAGCGGAGATAAAATATCCGTAAAACAAAAAATAGGCACGATATATACCGACAGGTTCGAAGGGAAAACCATCCTCACGTTCTGCATTTACGACGGCGGCGTCAAGCAAGACCCAGAGCAATGGCTGGCCAGATAGAACATGTGAAGCACGGCCGTAGGCCCTACGGATAAAAAACACAGCTAAACCGACAAACCCTGGCGGACAATGCACAGGAAATATTAAAACATAAGTAACACCTAAAGTGGTAAGAAGGGACATATCGGCAGGCGCCATGCCTACAGGTTTGCATATAACCATGCTGCTGGCTTGCGCAGGGTTTTTAGGCATTGTATGCATCATAAACTTTTCCCTCAGATGGACATTGTGGTGCAATATTTCCGATGCGCCAATGCTCGATGCGTGTATCAATATAGCATTGACAATGGCGTCATCGGTAACAGCGGCTTTGGCATGTTCCGGCATGATGCGCCCTGAACATCTGCGGAGAGTGGTATTAATGTACGGCCTTTTTTTCGTCACCCTGCCGACCATAATGTTTTTCAGAGATTACCTGACGGCGAACATGCTCGTCGTACTTTCGATGTACAATATCATGCACCTGCACAGACAGGGAATGGAAAAAGGGCATATTTTTTTCGCATCTTTTTTCGTAGTCATAGCACTGTGGTTCGTACCCTCCGCCGCAGTATTCATACTGCCGGTTTATCTGGGAATACTCATTTTCACTCCGGGCGACATAAGAAGCTGGTTTATACCCTTGGCCGGAGCCGGAGCTTCTTACATTCTGATGATCACCTACGATTTCGTATTCTTAGGCGGTTCGGATTTTCTGCCAGACATATCCTTCAAGTTGTTTTCGATGCCGTACACCGAAAAAGTGTTCAAAGCCGAAAACTTCTATTTTTACGCCGTAGGATTAGCCTTGGCATTGGCATATGCGTATATAAAATACTGGAACACGGCTCAAAGCGATACAGTCCCCCAGAAAAAAATGTTCCTTACCGTATCGTCCATGCTGGCCGCAGCGACACTTACGGCGGTTCTACTGTCGCAATACAGATACCTCACAATATTTTTCTCCATGCCATTCGCAGTGGTTACGACCGAATTTTTCGCCGGAAGCGGAGGAGGAAAAGGTATTATCAGATGGTATCTGATTATATTGGCCGGTTTCAGTCTGTTTTTTTTCAAATGAACTAGCAAAAGGCTCAATACAATAAAATATACAGGATACGAGATATATGGGAATACTGAAAAAACTTGCGGGCCAAACGGCGTATTACGGTCTTTCCTCTATGCTTGGCAGATTGTTGAACTTCCTTTTGGTCCCATTATACACGAACGAGATAACCCCGCCGTCAAGAATGGGGATAGTAGCTTTCCTGTATGCACTGGCCGCACTGTTCAACGTTTTTCTGTCATATGGCATGGAAACGGCCTTTTTCCGCTACTCAAGTGACGGAAAATACGGAAAAAAGACCGTGGCTTCCACAGCCTTCACATCCCTTTTCATATCCACTACCCTGTTCATGGTACTTGGATTGTTGTTCTACCGCCAGGCTGCAGAGGCTGTCGGTTATGCCGACATGTCGCTGTGCGTACTCTATTTCGTGCTGATAACGGCTTTCGATGCTTACGCCATAGTCCCGTTTGCCCAATTAAGACTGGAGAATAAAGCGGTAAAGTATGCCGTGATCCGCCTTGTGGGTATCGCGCTGAACATAGCGCTCAACCTGCTGCTGATACTCGTATTGCCGCGTATGGGCGTGATCGAACTCCGGGTGGAGAACATATTCCTGTCCAATGTACTGTCCAGCGCGTTGGTTATGCTCATTCTCTGGGTACAGGCCCGCGGCATACGTCTTAAAGCCGATTTTTCACTATGGAAAAAAATGATACGGTACGGATGGCCGATACTGATAGCCGGTACTGCCGGAGTGATAAATGAAACGATGGACCGCGTATTTTTCAAAATACTGTTCCCGGAAGACATAGCCGAGAACATTCTGGGCATATACGGCAACTGTTTCAAGATGGCTATCTTCATAACGCTGTTCATACAGGCGTTCCGCTTTGCGGCCGAACCTTTTTTCTTTTCCCAGGCCAAAGACCGCAACGCTCCCGCCACATATGCGCGTGTTTCGCTTTATTTCACTATCGTAGTAGCGGTAATGTACGTAGGTATAATGGCCAACCTGTCGTGGCTGAGCGCGAAATTCCTCGGCCCCGAATACCGTTCGGGAATAGATATTGTCCCGATAGTCCTTTTCGCCAACATATTCTTAGGACTTTACTACAACCTGTCTATGTGGTACAAACTGACGGACAGGACACGCTGGGGAGCCTACATATCTATAATGGGAGCAATCGTGACACTGGCCGTGATATTTTACGGAGTGCCGCGTTACGGTTACATAGCCGCCGCATGGTCACACCTTATCACCTACGGGTCAATGATGCTGGTATCTTATATGCTGGGACAGAAATACTACCCCATACCTTACGACATTCCGAAGATACTGGCCTATCTTTTGCTCGGATGGGCAGGAGGTTACATATCGTGGTATATTCTGGACGGTAACGTTATAGCCGGAAACGCAATATTCGCAGTATTCTGCCTTGCAGTGCTGGCTCTGGAGAGAAAAAGCCTCATGCAGTTTTTAAATTTAAAAAAATAAAACCCACACGATAACCGATGGAAATAAAAATAGTAAACAAATCGAAACATCCGCTGCCATCGTACGAAACGCCGCTTTCCGCCGGCATGGACCTGCGGGCAAATATCGACGAACCGATGACTCTCCGCCCTATGGAACGCGCAATAGTGAAAACAGGACTTTACATAGCGCTGCCCGAAGGCTACGAGGCCCAGGTGCGCCCGCGTAGCGGTCTGGCTATAAAAAAAGGCATAACGTGTCTTAATTCACCGGGAACGATAGATGCCGATTACCGTGGCGAGATAGGCGTGATACTCGTAAACCTTTCGACGGAAGATTTCGTAATCAATGACGGGGACCGCATAGCGCAGATGGTCGTTGCACGGCATGAGAAAGCCGTATGGATCCCATCCGACTCGTTGGATCAGACACAACGCGGTGCCGGCGGATTCGGCTCCACCGGCGGCTCGTCTTCCTTATGAAAGAATAACTGAAAATGGCACAAGACAAAAACATCAACGACAGTGGCATATCGACGCTGTTCTTCGACCTGGACCACACGCTGTGGGATTTCGAACTAAATTCCTCACTGGCTCTCGAAGAGACGCTTGAAAACCTGTCTCTGGTGGGGCGTAACGGACTGACGGCCGAAAATTTCATAAAGCGCTATCATGTCATAAACGACCGCATGTGGGACCAGTACCGCCGGGGCAAAATAGAGAAAAGCGCACTCCGCAGCCGCCGTTTCGATGAGGCGCTGGCGCTGTTTTCCATACGCGAGAATGGCCTTGCCGAACGCTTTGCCGACATGTACCTCTCGCTGTGTCCGGTTAAAAAAAACCTTTTCCCCGGTGCGCAGGACGTTCTTGAAAATCTTTCGGCTCGTTATCCGGTATGGCTGCTTACAAACGGCTTTTCCGAAGTACAGGCCGTCAAGATAGAAAATCCGGGCATAAAGCCGTACATTAGCGGCATGGTGACATCCGAAGAGGCCGGGGCAAAAAAACCGTCGCGTGAAATATTCGACTACGCCGTAAAACGCGCCGGAGCCGAAGCGTCGAGCAGCGCGATGATAGGCGACGACCTGGAAAACGACGTACATGCGGCATTGGCCGCCGGTTTCGCACGAGCCGTGTGGTTCAATCCTTCGGGGAGTCAGGGCGATGTCTCCGACAGCCGCATATCGGTAGTCAAATCACTGGAGGAACTGGCCGGCATTTTCTAAACCCGCTCCCGATCAGCCTATCGGTATTTTAGAATATAAAAAACAGCATGTAAATATTAACCGCGATAAAAAAACATGAGAATACACTTTATAGCCATAGGAGGCGCGGCAATGCACAATCTGGCCCTCACGCTCCAGCGCAAAGGCCATACGATTACCGGTTCGGACGACGTGATATACGAACCGTCTCGCACGCGCTTGCTCGAAGCCGGTATACTGCCCGCCGAAGAAGGCTGGTTTCCCGAAAAGATAACCCCCGAACTGGACGCCGTGATACTCGGTATGCACGCACGCGGTGACAACCCGGAACTGGCGCGCGCGCGGGAACTGAACATTCCCATTTACTCTTATCCCGAATTCGTGTACCACGAATCCGAAAACAAAAAACGCATAGTGGTGGCCGGCTCGCACGGAAAAACTACCATAACGTCCATGATACTGCATGCGATGCGTTCTGCAGGTATAAAGACAGACTATCTGGTAGGGGCGTCTATCGACGGCTTCGACCGCATGGTCGAACTCTCAGAAGAAAACCCGGTGATAGTGATAGAAGGCGACGAATACCTCAGTTCGCCGCTGGATATGCGCTCGAAATTCCTACATTACCGTCCGCACGTAGCCGTCATTTCAGGCATAGCCTGGGATCACATGAACGTATTCAAAACGTACGAGAGCTACACCGATACTTTCGAACGCTTCATCGAAAGCATGGAAAAAGGAGGGACGCTCATTTACAACAGCGAAGACCCCGAAGTAGTGCGGATAGTGGAAAAAACGTTCGCCGCCAATCCGGGACTCGACGTGAAAAAAGTTCCGTATTCGACACACCCGTATCAGGTAAACGACAATGCCGTAAAACTCGTTTACGGATGCAAAAAATATCCCGTCACACTCTTCGGCCGGCACAACATGTCCAATATCGACGCGGCAAAAAAAGCTGCCGGTTGCGCCGGCGTGAAGGCAGAGGAATTCTACCGCAGCCTCTCCGGCTTCAAAGGCGCCAAAAACCGGCTGGAAAAAATGTACGACGACAATCGTACGGTCATTTTCCGCGACTTCGCCCACGCACCGTCCAAAGTCCGGGCTACGGTCGCGGCTGTAAAAGAAGTATACCACGATTGGAATGTAGTGGCATGTATGGAACTTCACACTTATTCCAGCCTTAACAAGGATTTCCTGCCGCAGTATAAAGGCTCCATGAACCCTGCGGACAAGGCTTTCGTGTTCTATTCGCACCACGCTATGGAAATAAAACGCATGCCTCCGCTGGACCCACAATGGGTAAAGGCCGAATTTGCGCATCCCGACATGCAGGTATTTACCGAAATAGGCCCTTTGCGCGATGCGGTAAAGAAAATACCGCGCGAGGGAACGGTATTCCTGATGATGAGTTCAGGCAGCTGGGACGGTGTGGACTGGGTAAGCGAACTGACCGGAAATTGACGCATTTAACGGCAATGCCATAATCTCGAACGAATCGAAGTATAATCCGAAAAAAAATACCATATAAATGTTTACAGGAATCGTGGAAGGAATGTCCGAAGTTGTCGGACTTAGAAAAGAAGGAGGCAATCTGCATATAAGCATGCGTAACCCATTTGCGCGCGAATTGAAAATAGACCAGAGCGTGGCCCACAACGGTGTGTGCCTGACGGTTGTCGATATCGACGACGATGTGTACACCGTAACGGCAATAGACGAAACGCTGAAAAAGTCCAACCTCGGAGAACTGGAGATAGGCTCCAAGGTAAACGTCGAACGCTCCATGCGCCTTGGCGACCGTCTGGACGGGCACATCGTACAGGGGCATGTGGACCAGACAGCCGTTTGTACGGCGGTGGAAAAACAGGACGGGAGCTACATATACCGTTTCACATACGACCAAGGGCTTTACGGCAATGTGACCATACCCAAGGGTTCCATATCCGTCAACGGCACGAGCCTGACGGTCGTTGACAGCCTCGACGGGGAATTTTCCGTAGCTATCATACCTTACACATACGAAAACACGAATTTCCATACATTCCGTCCTGGAACGAAAGTAAACCTGGAATTCGACGTCATAGGAAAATATGCCGCTCGGCTTCTCGGAGTGAAAACCGGCCTATAAATGCCGACATAATACAACCATACGGACCGTAATCCGTCATCATCATTACCGGGGAAAACATCGAAGATAATGTCAGGGCGTATCAAGGATTTTTTCAGGGTCACCGCCTCCCAACACAGGGGACTGGTTGCTTTAACGGTACTATTGGCAGTACTTGTAGCGGTTTTATACGTCAAGGAAACTTTCTTTTCGGCAAACACACCGCCGGTAGTAACGTTTGAGCATGCCGACGTTTCCCGCCCGGGAAGTTACCTGAAAGACGCCCGCAAGGACACCGTCTTTCCGTTCGACCCGTCCACTGCGGATTCCGCCGTTTTCGTATCGCTGGGATTTTCACCGCGCCAGGCAAGAACCATAATAAATTACCGCACGAGTCTGGGCGGGAGGTTTCGCTCGGCGGAACAGTTCTCGAAATCCTATGCCGTATCGGACAGCATGTTCGAGAGGTTACGCCCATACATCCGCATACAGGAAAAGACAAACGATAACAAACCTACCGATTACTCCGTTGTCGATATAAACAGGGCTTCGCTCAAACGCCTTAAAGCCCACAGCGCTTTTGGCGACACCTTGTCCGAAAAGATATTCCGGGCGCGGGTACGTTACGGCGGATTCGTATGTCTGGAGCAAATGTGCGGCGTTTTCAAGGCGGACTCGGCACGGTTATGCGCCCTGTCTCAATATATGAAAATAGACACTTCGGCTATAGTAAAATACGATGTAAACGTGGATAACGAACCGCTTTTGGCACAGCACCCATACATTTCCCGTCCTTTCGCCCGTACCATAACAGGATACAGGGATGCCCACGGACATATCGAAAATTTCGAAACACTGCGCACACTTAAATATTTTCCTGCCAGCAAGGAAAAATATCTGCGTTTTTACCTTAATTTTGACAGGCGATAAAAAACAAAACACGACAAATACAATGGAAAACGAATATATGGCGCTTCCGGCCATACGCAACATAATGGAGCGCAAAAGCGTTCGCAGTTACGACTCCCGTACGGTAGAAGAAGAAAAAATAGATGCGATACTCAGGGCCGGCATGGCAGCACCGTCGGGAAAAAACGTGCAGCCGTGGGAACTTGTGGTAGTGTCCGACCAGGCACGGCTTGAAGCGATGGCCGAGGCCCTTCCCTACGCCAAGATGTTAAAAGATGCCCCGGTAGCCATAGTTGTGGCAGCCGACACCAGAAAATCCCCGTATTGGTACGTAGATTGCTCGGCCGTGACGGAAAATATCCTTCTGGCGGCAGAAGCGCTCGGGCTCGGCGCCGTATGGACAGCCACTTACCCTTACCGCGAACGTATGGACGTGGTAAAGAAAGAATGCGGATTTCCACAGGGCATAGATTCACTGTGCGTGATACCGCTCGGCTATCCGGCTCGCGACTACAAACCAAGGGAAAAATACGATCCCGAAAAAATTCACCGAGAGGTTTTTTAACCTCTCTTTTTTGTTTTGCATTTAAAACAAAATGTAGTACATTTGCAACCTGTCAATTAAAACATTATTAACGGATTAAAGCTAAGGTTTAAAGGAGGTCGTTGTTTAAAAGAGTAAATTATGATTTTTTTTACCGGTATCATGACAAAAAAGCCTGCAAGGCCGTATGTTTCGCATGTTCCGGAATTTTAAACAAGACTATTTTTTAACCTTAAAAAAGAACAATAAAAATGTTAATCATTCCTGTAAAAGAAGGAGAAGCCATTGAAAGGGCTCTCAAACGTTTTAAAAGAAAATTCGACAAGACCGGCACTATGAAACAACTGCGTTCGCGCCAGCAGTTCAACAAACCTTCGGTTGTTAAACGCCAGCAGAAAGTAAAAGCCGTATATGTGCAGGCTCTCAGAAACAAAGAAGACGAATAGTACGTTTTCCACATATATCGAAAACCGGCGTTGCCAATAAGGCAACGCCGGTTTTTTATAGGATTTAATCTTACTTCGACAGTCGGCGGTTACCGGCCGCCAAACATTTATTTCAATTCACCGACACCAATGGACTCCAAAAAAAAGCAGGTTCAATAAGTCTGGTAATTGTAAAGGGCTTTTATCATTTGCTGCGGCTGTACAGGATCCGATTTGGAAACACCTGTGGCATAATCCCAAAAAAATCCGCCTTTATACGGTTCGGGGAGGTGTTTTTTGTACAAAGGATCGGCCAGCGCCTCTTCCAGCGTCACAAAACGATAGCCTTTCTGCCACAGGATATACATCAGATACCCGAAAAAATCGTTGTTTATCTCACTGCAACGAAGCGACAATATATGAGTTATCTGACGCGAGAAATTATCCTGTGACAAACGCTCGTAATAATCTAACGTAGATTTGAAATAGTCAAGATAACGCTCGCCTATATACCGTACAAGCATCGTATCGCGCTCTATCTTGGAGTTTATATACGGAGTATTGAAATACTCATCCTCGAAACGTATGGTAGCCGTTACGGGAATATACCCCCTGTTTTTAAGGAACGATCCCACGCGGGTAAGCTCCTGGGCCGATACTGCCGAAAGGTCCATTCCTGGAAAACGGAAATAGCGCAGCGTATCGCCGTAATTCCTTATCAGCTCCTTTATGATACGTTCGCCATACATGGCATCGTCCTCAAACCATTGGACTCCGGCGGACTTGCCGATCGGGATATCCGAAAACGTGCCATTGCCCAATTCCGCACCGGCATCTATCCAAGTGCCGAGTATGGCGGTCCTTATATCCTTTTCCTTGGGGGATATAACATTTTTTTCATTGACAAAACCAACGAGAGGTATTTTCGCCTCTTTCAACGCTTTGGCTCCGGCGAAATTGAACCCCTGCGTCCACATCAGGTTAACCTCTTTTCCTGCAACCGGCATATTATCCAATGTTACAGCCACGTGCTTTATCGTAACCTGAGCGGCAAGAAAAACCGGACAGGCCATAAAAGCCAAAAAAGCAAATGCGTGTAAATACCTTCGTATGTCCATAATATGCGGAGCCGGCGAAACATTTCCGTCCGCGCAAAGGTAACAATAATGGCGGCAAGAGGCCGTATTTTATATTTTATTTAAGTTACTGGCCGGCACGCACCTCGTTACGTATATTACCTGAGAAAAAATCCCCGACGTTATCGAGTGTCGTTTCGGCGATATTGTGCATTGCCTCTTTGGTGAAAAACGCCTGGTGGGAAGTGACTGCCACATTGGGAAACAACAACAAACGGGCCAGCATATCGTCGCCTATGAGCGAATCCGAACGGTCTTCATAAAAATAATCGCTCTCCTCCTCGTACACGTCCAGCCCTGCGGAACCCACTTTCTTGCATTTGAGTCCCTCGATAAGGTCGTTGGTGTGTATAAGCAGCCCACGGCCCGTATTTATTATCATAACGCCGTCCTTCATCTTTGAAATGGATTCGGCGTTTATCATATATTTGGTCTGGGGCGTGAGCGGACAATGCAGCGAAATGATATCGGAAGATGCATAGAGTTCATCCAGAGCAACGTATTTTATGCCTTCCTCACGCGCGAAATTTTCATCCGGATAAGGATCGTAAGCCAGCACTTCCATGCCCAGTCCGCGCAGTATATGTATCAATATCCTTGCTATTTTACCGGTCCCTATTATCCCCGCCGTTTTTCCGTACATATCGAAGCCTTCCAGTCCGTGCAACGCGAAATTCCCGTCACGGGTTCTCACCACGGCGCGGTGTATCTTGCGGTTAAGGGTAAGCATCAGGGCCAGAGCGTATTCCGCCACAGCATACGGAGAATACGCCGGTACACGCACGACTTTTATACCGTATTTGGCCGCAGCATTCAAATCGACATTGTTGAAACCGGCACAGCGAAGGGCCAGCAATTTAACTCCGTTTTCGGCCATACTCTTTATTACCGCTTCATCCGCCGTATCATTGACAAATATGCACACGGCATCCATCCCTTTTGTAAGCGGCACATTATCCGCATTGAGATTGCCTTTGAAATATTTTATTTCATATCCGTATTTGCCATTAAGGGATTCGAAAGATTCCCTGTCATAAGGCTTGGTACCAAAAAAAGCTATCTTATAGTTCATCGTATTTCAAATGTTTTGGGTTAATGCGAAAAAAATGCTTTTTACAAAGTTAATCATATAAATTCCGCCCTCTGTTAATTACTTTATAAAAATACGATTACAAAGCATTCAAAAAACAGGGATGCTATACATTTGCATTACGTCTATATAATAAAAAACTATCATGAAGAAGATAATCTTTACTATCGCAGCATCATTCGCATTGTCTTTTAACGCCGCAGCACAGGGGCGTGTAACCGTTGATTACGATATAGCCGTACGAGACACCCTGACACGTGAACTGATGGCATTTCTGGATGTATACTATCTGAAAGCTACCGTACATGGCGATATCAAAGGCAAAAAATGGTTACTCTATTCCCACCGGTGCGAAGGCGACAGCGTGGTGACCAAACCGGTATTTCCCTACGCGTTCGAATTTTCAGACACCACCGCCACTTTTACATTCTTTGCCAAGAACGACGGACCGGATACCGTACGTATAAGCTGCAATACACCGCGTTACGGAGGTAACAGCGTGAAATACGCGATAGATACTAAAAATGAAACCGAATACCCGACACCATACATACTGATGGAAACATTTCCGGAAAAACCGTACACAACGGCCGACGAGATAAACCTCGCGGCATACACATCCGGTATACGCACCGGCCAGTCTTCATACAGTTTCTGCGACTTGAGATACAAAAAATCCCATCCCGCCACTTGGCAAAAAGAACACAAAATACCACGATT
>Ga0137298_11220_pt1 | contig 14943 bp, 23 predicted proteins | sample RamsorincwithD2O_2_FD_97182 | JGI IMG/M metagenome (GOLD analysis project Ga0137298, IMG submission 97182) | Mouse cecal microbial communities from Vienna, Austria - Glucosamine amended with D2O | ecosystem: Host-associated > Mammals > Digestive system > Large intestine > Cecum | place: Austria...
GCCCTCGAAATCCTCGGCGCAACAACGGATAACAAAATACGCTTTTCCGGCAGTCAGGAAGCCACACAGATAGGCACCGACGGATTTTATTCTTTCTGGAGTTTGTTAAATTATCTGTATTTCTCACAAAGCCAAGGGCTGAAAGTAAAGGGCAACTGCATAATAAGTTCGCCCAACGGAGAAAACACCCTCACGATAGACGACAACGGAATATCGCTGTCAGTTCCCGCCGGCGCTGACGCATCGGAGTACACGGCTGTATTTACACAGGCCGGGGCACGTGCCAATATCGAGAGCGGCGAGAAATTAAAGGCACTTTTCGGCAAGATAAAAAAATGGTTTGCCGACATGAAAACGGTAGCCTTCACCGGAGCTTATTCGGATTTGACAGGCACGCCTACAATCCCCTCCGTTCCCACGAAAGTATCGGCATTTACCAATGACGCAGGCTATATCACCAAAGCCGTCTCCGACCTTGAGAACTATTACAAAAAAAGCGAAACCTATACCCAGACAGAAATAACCACGCTCATACAGCAAGCCCGCAGCGCCACCTTCCGGATAGTACAAACGCTCCCCTCGACAGGTGAAGCCAATGTCATTTATCTGCTTCCTAAAAGTGGCACGGCCGGCGACGTTTACGATGAATATCTCTGGCTTTCCGGCGCATGGGAAAAGATAGGCACGACCGAAATAGACCTCTCGGACTACTACACCAAAAGCCAGAGCGACGGAAAGTATATAAATAAAACAGGCGACGCATCCAACGCAACAGCCGCATTCGTTGAAGCAACCGCCGACGCTGAAATCACATCAGGCAGTACCTTATCCGTGTTGTTCGGCCAGATAAAACGGACTTTTACAAGCCTATGGGCCGCCCTCTCCGGCAAGCTCGGTAAAACGGAGAAAGCCGCCAGCGCCGCAATCTCCGACACCGTCGTTGACGGCGCGATCACCACAAGCAAAATAGCAGACCACGCCATCACCACCCCGAAGCTCTCCAGCGACCTCACGTTACCCGGCACACCGCAGGTAGGCACACCCGGCGCCCTTAACAGCCCCTCGCAAACCATCGCCACCCTCGGCAACCTTAACGAAGCCATGAACGCTCAGCAAATAGGCGGGACTAATATCTATCGCGATACGTTGGGGACGAGCGATTTTTATCTTTCGGCCACGGGTGAAATGAAATACCGCCGTTTCCTTGACATCACACCGGAAGCCAAACGCAACCTCCGGGGGCAAAGCATCACCGTGTCGTTCGACTACATACTGGAAAACGCCGTAATCGGCCGTGGTGACACAGGGTTCGGCTTTTTCGTAAAATACACCGACGGCACAACCACCTACGTCAATGCCTTTATTCCCGCAGAAACCACCGCCGTAACCAAATCGGGACGTTTTTCGGCCACGGCAAAAGTGGAGGATAAAGAAATAGACAACATCACGAGTTTCCAACCGTTTATGTACGCGCAGACCACATCCGGCACTGCCACCGTCGGACGGCCCAAATTCGAGATAGGAACGAAAGCGACGCAGTGGAGTCCCGCGCCTGAGGAAATAGCCCGCAAGAGTGACCTGCCCACATACACCCTCGATGTCACAGCCCCCGGCATTTTCAAGGACGGTGACTTCTGGATAGTCCCTCAGGCATAGCCTGTCCGATAAAAACATCAAACGGTCTCTGACCGCAAACAACATAAAAGCGAAAAAAGACAGATAATGCCAGATATAGCCGACATAAAAGTAGCCAAGAACGGAGAGTTCATTTCTCTCCTCGGACAGAGCATCGCCATCGGAGGACAGTTCGTGCAAGTACGCGGCGGCTTCCACATCCGCAAGGACGGACAGTGGCACCGTTACCGCGAAGCCGTCCCCTTCGACGTAAAAGTCTATGCCGAAGGCCCCCAGATACGCGTGATGCTCACCAGCCTATCTGGACGCTTTTCGGAAGGTGACTACTGGTATAATCACCAGTATCTCACCGCCACCGCGCACCTCTCGCTCACCATCACCAAGCACACCGGAAGCACACAGGAGGTAGACATCACCACCTCCCCCCTCGAATGCACCGGCAGCGCCTCACCCTACATACACACCCTGCCATCCGGGGACATCTGCACAGACGTATCCATAGGCACATGCGAGATAACTCTAAACGGAGAGGAAGCCTACACCATAGGCCCGGTAACCGCCACATCATACCCATGGACACTGCACGGGGTAGTATCCGTCACCCCCGAAGGCACAGGCGAAGCCAGCGTAACGCCACGCACAGCCACCTACGGACAGCAGGTAACATTCCGCGCCCTGAACACCAACCCCGAATACTGGCGCTTCACCCGTTGGCAATCAGGTGAAATATCGCCCACATACACCGTAACCGTGTACGCCGACTACAGCGACACCGCCATATTCGCCGACGCAACGAAGATAATAGACTTCTATATCGCCGCATCGATAGACCCGGACACGCAGGACATCATATTTTTCATAAAAACGGAATACAATAGAACAGACAACCCCGCAACAGTACGCTTTAATCTGCGGTACTTCTACCAAGACCAGACGCTCACCATGCCCGTCGAGCAGGTCGTACCCTGTAACGGAACGGAACTGCGTTTCTCTCCCGGCGACAAAGCCACGAACCTGGACGCCATCACGGACATAGACATTACCGTCCCGGCAGGATTTACCAAAGGCGACGTGACGGCTGACATAATATAAAACTTAAATATAAACCTCTTAAAATCAATCAAAAATGGAAAAACAAAATGGAATGACATTCGGATTAGCTATTGAATGTCTGAAAAAAGGTAAAAAGGTAACGCGCAACGGATGGAACGGCAAAGGGATGTTCCTATGGCTCAAACCAGCCGCCACAATCAAATCCGACTGGTGTAAAGACCCCTTGCTAAAGCGTATATGTGATGACAACGGAGGTGAAGCTGAAGCCCTCGGCACGATTTGCATAAAAACTGCCGACGGAAAAATCCTCACCGGTTGGCTGGCATCGCAGACGGATATGCTTTCCGAAGACTGGATAATCGTAGAATAATTAACCCTTTAAAATCAATTGAAAATGGCAAGTAAAAAAACAAACGTAAACAAGAAATTCGGCAGCATGTGGCTGTACATCATCCTGGCAATCCTGGGCGCTGCTTCGGCTATCTTCAGCCTCGTGACACTCTTTACCGAGCCGGGCAATGAAATCCCCAAGATAGGCGCACTCACCGGTGGGACGCTCGTAACATGGTGGGCGGTAAGGAAAGCAATCGCAAAAGACAAGTACGAGTGACATCGCCGGACGGACATTAACATCAGACAGGCCCTGCCTGCGGGTGGGGCTTTACACACAAATACACACACATAGATACAATGACGACGGAAAACATCATCAGCATAATATCATTGCTAATAAGTTCAGGAGCGATAGGGGGTATCTTTTTTCTGCGTTCCCGTGTACGTAAAGCCAACGCGGAAGCCACGGCGGTAGAGAACGCCAATTCGATAACCATAGCCGAAGAATGGCGGGAGATAGCCGAACGCAGGGAAACACAGCTCGCAGACAAGGACAAAAAAATAGACACTCTCTATGTCCAGATAAACGAATGGCGCACCAAATTCCACGATAGCGAAACGGAAAAGCACAAGTTAGCCCTTGAGAACGCTACAATGAAGATAAAATCATGCGAGAAGCGCGCATGTAAGGAACGCGAACCGCAATCGGGATATTAAAAAAAACGTCAATAAATTAAAATAATGAACACCGCTATTTTAATTTTTAACAAAAAACTAAAATAAGAAATGACACAACCCACACCAAGAGGACTTCGCAACTGCAATCCCGGCAACATACGCATATCCGCCACCAAGTACCAGGGCGAAATACAACCCTCCCGCGACCCCGCCTTCAAACAATTCGAGAGCATGGCCTACGGCTACCGCGCCATCTTCATGCTCCTGCACACCTACGCCGCACGTCACGGACTGGACACCATACGCGGCATGATAAGCCGATATGCACCAACGAACGAGAACGACACCGCCAAATATATCCGCGCCGTCTCCGACTGGTCGTTCACCGCTCCGGACACGCACCTTACCACCACCAACGCCGAAGTCATGATACCCATAGTATCAGCCATAAGCCGTTACGAAAACGGCCGTACCGCCGTCGCTTCCGACGTACAGGAAGGGTGGAGGATGTTCATACGTACAATAAGATAAAAAAACAAACGCCCGGATGTGAATCGCGGGCGCCCGTGCTAACTACTATGAAACATTGCTGTTATGAAAAAACTTTAGGTTTACAAATATAACACTTGAACATGAAAAAGCAATAAAAACATGGAAAAACCGCAATATCTCCGCCCGTTACCACCCCTGCGTCCGCGTGACCATTTCACGGTCATGTTGACAGTCTTGGCTCTGCTTGTATTAATGACCACATGTTCATAAACCATGAAGACGCGATATAAGTTCATAATCCTCGCCGCTATGCTAATATTAGGCATAGTGATAGGCCGTCTCACCACAGCCGAAAAAGTCGTCGTAAAGTGGCGTGACGCGCCGCCAATCAGCGCAGAAGTCAAAAGCCCTGTACCGGTAGTGGTGCGTGTGCCGGACAGCATCAAATATATCACTGTTTACCGCGAAACGCGGTCCTGGCCTACGGATAGTTCTGAGCGGGGTATACCCGTTTTAGATAGCGTTTTAAGGGGGTATGTAAGTGAAACATGGTCCAAGCAGATTGACACGGCTGCGTCATTGGCCGCCACTGTCCAAGACTGGAACTTAGAACGAACTTATTCCGGTATGCTGTTTCAGTCGGACACTCTCGGAACGGCGAACTACGAAGCCAAAGTTCAGTACAACACGCTTACTTCTTTGAAGTGGGAGTTTATGCCGAAAGTGAAAGAAATTACTATTACCAAAGAGCGAACAATAAGACCGTTCGTTGGAGTGGGCTACAATACGTTCAATCAGATGAATGCTACGGGCGGTGTATTTATAAAGAATATCGGCTTAAGCGCAACGTATATCAGCGATTTTACCGAGCGAAAAAACGGTGTAGGAATAGGAATAATGATTAAAATTTAAATAAGGTTTTTTAAGGGGGATAAAAAAGCCCCGGTTTTAAAATATACTCTCACATACATTTTATTCTAAAGTAAACGCAATGCTCACCGACCGGGGCTTAGACCTTACAGTGTGCGTTGCGTTATTTCTATATATGAGAGTAACGCAAAGATAATCAGAAAAAAGGAAAAACAAATGAAGAAAAGCGAAATCTTTGCGTCAGTTCTGCAAACAGTAAGTAAGATCACCGAAATACCGGTAGAAAAGATATTGTCCGGAGACAAAGCAATGGAAACAGTCGATGCCCGTTTTATGGCTATCAAAGCACTATCCGAAAAAGGGTTCTATCCTGGAGAAATAGCCCGTCTGATGTCCCGTACAAAGCCAGGCATACGTTATTTACTCTCCTGTTTCGATGACCGTATCCGCAGTTGTCGTATGATGGAGATAAATATGGAATACATCCGTAGGGAGCTTGAGAAGAAATAAATTATACTTTTATGAAGGGAAATTTATTTTCCTATAGTTTATAGTTATAAAAAAAGCCCTTGGGTCGGCATGCTCATAATTAATTGGGAGCAAACGGAAGCCTTGGGCGTAATTATGGCACAAATATACAGTGGTTATAATTTAAAAGCAATTAATATTCGCAATTAGTGGTTATTATTTTTTTAGAAAGTAAAAAGAAAGTTACTTGAAAGCAACCGGAAAGTAACTCCTGTGCCGCCGAGGTCGTAAATTCTACCTTTGACAAGTAGCGCTACCGTGAAACCGCCTACGTTAAAAGGCGGGAATGTAAAAAACAAAAAAAAGAAATGTCAAACACAGATAAAATCTACATGTTCGGCGACGACGGAGGCAGCAAAGGCAGTGACCTTATGGCCATGATACCCGCTCTTATGGGCAACAAAGGCCTCGACCCTAATCTTGTAGCAGCCCTGATGAACGGCAATAACAACCGTGGCGCATGGGGCGGCGACGGCTGTTGGTGGATATGGATAATCCTTTTGTTCTTCTGCTGGGGCGGCTTTGGCGGTAATGGCTTCGGAGCCAACGGCGCTAACAGCGTACTTCCGGCAGCCCTTCAGGGAGACGCAGGCCGCGAACTCCTTATGAACGCCATACAAGGCAACGGCACGGCCATCAACCAGTTGGCAAGCTCTCTCAACTGCAGCACACAGCAACTTCAGGGAGCAATATGTAACCTTCAGGGATCCATTGACAAAGTAGCCGGCCAGATAGGCATGACAGGTCAGCAAGTCATCAACTCCGTACAATCTCTCGGCTGTCAGATAGGCAACCAGATAGCGGAATGTTGCTGCCAGACACAGAACGCCATCACCCGCATGGGCTATGAGAACCAGCTCTCGGTATGCAACCAGACCAACACACTGGTCAATACCATGAACGGCAACACACTCACCCTGCGTGACGGTAATCTGGCCAACACACAAGCCATCCTCGCCAAGATAGACAGCTTTGAGAAACTGTATCAGCAGGACAAGATGGACCGTCTGACAGCCGAAAACCTCGCGCTGAAAGGTCAGCTCTCTCAGACACAGCAGAACCAGTACATCGCCGCCACAGTTCAGGCCAACACCGCGCCTATCATCAACCGCCTCAGTGCCATAGACGCGGAGATAGCGCAGTTCAAATGTTCCCAGCTTCCCACAGCCCCCGTGCCGTATTTCCCCGGCATACCAATGGGATACTGCGCAGGAGCTTACGGAGCAGGAGTAGCCACCGGGCTTGCAGCTGATGGTTGCGGATGCTAAAGGATAAAGGAGGTAACCAATGAAACGACTTTACAATTTCTATCCATTCTTCCCTTACTTGGCAAGAGGTGGAGGTATCCCACGCCTTGATCAAAGCGGCATCTACGTCGTATGCTCTACCGGGCTTCTGGAAAACCTTGAAGCCGGCACCACCGTTGATTACGGCATAAATCCGTGTGTATGGCGTGCGTTACCCACCAGGTCGATAGTCCTGTGGAAAGTACGTCATCCGGTCAGTGAAGCCGGAGCATCGCTGCCTGTAATGGTCGTTGTGCCTTCCGGCGGCAACAGCACCGTCGCCACCGGAAGCGGAACCTCTAAAATACCTCTTGTCGATAACAAAGGCACGCAGGTAACAGGAGGCGACGTAACCAACCCCACCGGCACGGCCCAGCCCGTAGGAAACACCACCGAGCACATCGTCTATATAGACAAGTCAGCCGGTATCTTCCGGCTACTCGGAGTCACCGCCTCGGCCAGCACCTCAGCGCCAGCCGCCGCACCCGCGTCGCCTGCGACCCGGAGCACTTCGGCAGCCAGATAACCCGTGAAGCGGGGGAGGATTAACCCCCTCCGCTTCTTTTTATTAAAGAACAAAAAACAAAAAAAACACAAAGCCAATGTTCAGCGATTTGAAAAAAGGGTCTCTTGTACATGTACTCGACCTTCGCGACACCCCGAAGTATTACACAGCCACAGTACAGGAAGTATCCGCACCGTATTTTCCGGCTCCAAAACCGGGGATGTTCAACCCCGTACCCGGCCAGCAATACATCAATATCAACATCGACGGCTCGGAACCGTGGGGAGTCCCTGCCAATAACAGCGTCGTTTCCCGCGACAAACTCACCGTATCGATGACCCGCGACGGTCTACTTCCGGCACTCACCGCAGCGCAGAAAGAAAGCACCGACATAGTACAATCTTATGAACGCCATAAGAGCGCCCTTGCAGCCTATGAGGAAATAACGCGACAGCTCGACCCCTCTTACGCGGCAAGCAAAGCTCAGGATGACAGGATAAGAGGACTTGAAGAAAGGATTGAAAAAATCCCAACGCTTGAGGACATAAAAGCCCTTTTTGAAAAAATGCACACGACAACGGCAAAAACACAGAAATAACCATGAGATGGAAAGCAGTAATAGGAGGTCGTAGCCTTGGAGAAGGCCGCGACGACGAAGAACTCGAAAACGCCTATGAAGAAGGCTACCGCGCCGCCATGAAAGAAATGGAAGGCCAGCGTTACGGAGAACGTGACGGATACTCTTACGGAAGCAGCTCACGCGGCGGTTCCCGTGGAGGTTACGGCCAGCGCGAAGGCCGCTTCTATGACGACGAGGACGACGATGACATGATGTACGGAGAACGCCGGGGAGTAAAAGGCACAGGCCGTTATTCCCGCTATCGCAGATAAACCCTCCCCGCCATGAAAAGGACTGACGTATACGACGACATACCGCGAAACATGCGCAAGTATCTGTCCGAATACGGCTGGCACTTCAACAAAGCGCTCGCGGAATACGCCACAGACAAAAAGCGCATGAAGAACGCCGACGGCACAGACCACCACTGGACTCACGAACAAGTCAAGGAAGCGCTTGAGCGAGCCGGTATCTCGATAGAGAAAGCGAAAGGCTATGACTGCATGTATGTAGCCAATATGCTTTACGCCGACTACTATCCAAAGCCCATATCCACAGAAGCCGGGCTCATGCAGGCTGTAAAAGCCTACATAGACGACCCTGACGGATATGACGGAATAGCGCTCACCCGCTATTGTGCGGACAGTATCGGCAAAGGAGAGCCTCTTTACTGGGAGGACTTTATCTGACCAACAGGGACAGGGGCGGTACAGAAATGCGCCGTCCCTTTTATAAATCGAAATAAACCACCGAACACATGCAGCTACGCGATTACATAAACCGCATTATTAAAGGAGAAAGCCCGGAAAGGGTAAGAAAGAGCATTACCGCCTCTGATCTGGCCCGCCTGGGTGAAATAATAAAACAGAACAGCGAACACCTTCCCCGCCGCCTACGCCGTAAAGCTCAAAGGGATGTGACCCGCCGGGGCATCAAAACACGTACATTATGACAGGCAAAAACATATATATAAAAACTTATGACTGGTCCGCCAAAGTATTGTTCGATGCGGAACCCTCCGATCATGACAGGGTAATGTACTATCTGGAACGTATCGGAGCTCCCGAAGACAAAGTGCTGCGGGCTTCTAAACTTTTGCTCAGGGGTACTTATGACAACGCATTCACAGCCTCTAATGCCGGAAAGCGCATGAGTATTATAGTGCTTACCCCGTCATCTTCGGAAGCCGAATTCCTTAACACAATAAGCCATGAGGTAAGACATCTGGTCGACGACATAGCCGGGGCATACGGAATGGAACGTCACGGAGAGGAAGTAGGATATCTTACAGGCGACATCACCTATTATCTTACCGAGCAGGTTCAGCATCATATATGTTCCTGCAATCCAAAAGGACTTTGACATGTTGGCGTGGGTTGCTCTTCTATGCGGTATCATAGTGTGTATTGCTGAAATCGCATTGTGCTTTCATATAAAAACCAAATGCTATGAAAAGAAAAAAAGAAAATAAATATCCTCCTGACGGCAAAAATCGTCTGGAGAGGTACTTCGACCTTATGGATAGCGTGATGTCGGATTTTGAATTCGAGAAGCTGAAGAGGATTATTCTTACGTTGCTCTGATGATTAGGTTATATGACGAATGTAGTTTGTTTATTTTCCGTGAAACACCAAATCTATGACTTTTCTCTGTATTCTGTCAAGAACGCTCCAGTCCTCGTGCATGTACCTGTCAGTCACATCAAGCCCGGATGAATGAGTAAGACAACGTGATATGTCATATTTATCTTCGCCACAATCATTACGGGCTATGGTGGCAAAACTATGGCGATAATAATAAGTAGTTATTGTATCCTCTAATCCAAGATTCTTACATATTTCTTTAAGTCCCTTATTTACTGCTTTGTAGAAAAACGTATTTGTGGAATATCGTTTATAAAAGTCAAACACCCTCTGTCCGCTTTTGTCCCGATATTTGTCGAATATGGGTTTTATTTCATCTGGAACAAGCGGAGCGGTTTTTGATTCTTTACCTTTGCGTATTGTCTTACGCCTGTAATAAACGAGCCTGCGTCCGTCGAAACCCTCTCCGGGATACTGTTTTTTATCCTCGCCACAACAGTATAAATCTTTTGTATTGAGACCAAGCAGAACAAAACCGAGAGTGAAAACATCGCGTGCAAAATTCACGAGCTTTAATTCGTGCTGAGGAAAGAAAATTATCTTACGTATTGTATCAACATCTAATACCCGCTCTTTTTGTATGTCCGATTTTTTAAACTTAAATCTTCTAAATGGATAAGTTTTTATCAAATCATCGTTATCCGAGTGCTTTATAAAAGCATTATACAATGTTCGTATGTTGCGCAGGTATATGTTCGCAGATGATTGTTTCATTGTTTCAAGCATCTTACGCTGCATGTTTTCAAGTTCTTTGACAGTTATATCGGTTATATATAATCCGTTATAATGTTTTTTTAGCCAATCTAATGTGTTTTGGATAGTTTTCGCATAGCCATCGCGTTTTTCTTCTTTGAGGTTAACTACATGGCTTTCTCCAAATTTTATAAAATCCATATCGCTGGAATCAATTGTTTTCTTCGTAGCGAAATCGATTAAATATTTTGCTAAATATTTTGCCTCGTAGATATCCGCATCCTGGCCGAGTTTAAGTAGTGTTTTCTGGTAAGAGGTAATAATATTGTGACAAGCATTTAGAACGTTTATATCCGTAATTTCAAATGATTTACGTGATATTTGTGTTTTATCTACATAGTAGTTAGTAGAAATCCAGCATATTTTACGATCTTTGATGAGACGTATTTTTACATTCCACGTTCCATCCTTACGCTGTTCCTGTTTTTTTATTTCAGCCTTAAAAGTAATGCCCATTTTCAGTAAACTATTAGTAAACAAACATAGTTAATTTTGCCTGAAACACGATTTTTTTAACATAAAACAGGAAAGATAGGATATAAAAAAAGCCTCTGAAACGATGTTCAAAGGCTTGTATTTTGCTGTTTTACAGCGTTTTGTTTTCCGGTGGTCCCACTTGGGCTTGAACCAAGGACTCCCTGATTATGAGTCAGGTGCTCTAACCAACTGAGCTATGGGACCAATGTTCCGATTAGAACGGTGCAATATTACGACAAATTTTAGTACCTTGCAAATCACAAATGCAAAAAAAAAGAACTCTAAACGTATATGGCTAATATTAAGAATATTATTTTCGATTACGGCGGCGTTTTCCTCACTTTGGACGAAGACGCTACGTACCGTTCTTTCCAGAATTTGGGGCTTTTCGCGGTCACTCCGTCCCTTGCTGCCGCTAATATGGACTTTCAACGCGGGAGGATTTCCTCCGGAAAATTTATCTCGGCGATAAAAAAAGAACTGCCCGAAGACGTCACCGACCAGCAGGTAAAGGACGCCTGGTGCGCCATGCTCGGCACCATACCGCGCGAAAGGATAGACCTTTTGAAGATACTGCGCCGAAAATACCGTTTGTTTCTTCTCAGCAATACCGACGATATACATATAGAACGGGTAAACTCCACGGTACCCGATGTCGGCGAGTTTCTCTCGCTGTTTGAAAAAGTGTATTACAGCCAGGATACCGGATACCGCAAGCCGGAAAAGGAGATATTCGAACTCGTTCTGCGCGAGAACAATCTGAAAGCCGATGAATGCCTTTTCGTGGACGATGTAAAGGAAAATGCCGAAGGAGCCGGGGTTGTGGGCATGAAATATCTCTGGCTCGATCTTTCCCGGCATACCGTTATGGACGTACTCCGGTTACTGGATCTGTAACCGGGCGGGTAGCCTTGTTGAGCGTCCGGCTTTAAATATTGAGAGAGCATGGCCCACGGGTGAATGACCACCCAGGACAGAAATAACCGGAGCTTTATTTTCTGTGTATGGTTTTCCCGGCTTTTTTCGGTATGGGATAATCTGTGCCGAATATCATATGCCTTACGATACTTCTCAGTTCGGCGGTTTTTTCGGGGCTTATCTCAAAAGCCGTTTTTCGCTCTGCCGCCACAGCCCGGTTTGCCGTGTTCTTTTCTTTTTTTCCATTGGCCTCCATGCCGTAAGCCGGATTTAAATTATTTCCACCGTAAGTCCTACGGGACACAGCGGATACAGTTCGGCGATGTCGTCGTTTTTCATGCGTATGCACCCGTGAGATGCCGGCGTACCGATGAGCCCCTCTTCGGGGGTACCATGTATATATATGTAGCGTTCGTAGCTGTCTATGCCACGGCCTTTGTTCAGCCCCGGTTGGAGACCTTCCAGACGTAGTATGCGCGTGGTTATGAGATCTGCGCCCGAAGGTGTGGGGGAGTGGTTTACGGCGGCAGTTTTCCCGGTCGGCTCACGGGAGGAAAAAATCATGCCAAGAGGCTCGCCGTCGCCGTATTTTTCTGCGATTCGGTGCAGGCCTATCGGGGTTTTCTCAGAACCTTCGGCGTTGCCGGGCCCGAAACGAGAGGTGGAGCAGGGGTATTCCTTTTCCGCGTTTCCGTCGTCCCCGAACAACGTCAGCCTCTGTCGTGAAATGTCTACGAGTATCTTTCCCATTGGTAAAATGTATTTTTGCGGCTTATTCTTCCTGCCGGGCGAAAAATTCATAGAAATACGGTATCGTCTCTATGCCCCGGAAAAACTGCGCCAGGCTGTAATTCTCGTTAGGCGAATGTATGGCGTCCGTATCCAGTCCGAATCCCAGAAGTATGGTCTTTTTACCAAGGAATTTCTCGAACATAGGCACCACGCCTATGCTGCCTCCTCCCCGTACCGGGATTGCAGGACGGCCGTACACTTTCTCCAGGGCGAGCGATGCCGCACGGTAAGCGCGGTCGGTTATTGGCGTGACGTAAGGGAACGCCCCGTGGCTGGGAGCTATTTCCACCGTTACCCCTTCCGGGGCGAGCGATTTGAAATATTCGGCGAACATCTGCGAAACCTTTTCAGGGTTTTGTCCCGGTACAAGGCGCATCGATATCTTGGCATGGGCCTCGGACGGGAGGATGGTCTTTGCTCCTTCCCCGGTGTAGCCGCCCCATATGCCGTTTACGTCCAGTGCGGGACGTATCGTGGCGCGTTCCCTGGTTGTGTATCCTGCTTCGCCCGATACCGCCGTGACGCCTATGTTCTTTTTATAGCGTTCGGGGTCGAATGGCGCTTTTTCCATTTCGGCGCGTTCGGCCGGAGTCACCTCGTGTACGTCGTCGTAGAAATGGGGTATCGTTATGCGGCCTTTTTCGTCGTGCAGAGAGGCTATCATGCTGCACAAGGCATTGCAGGGATTGACTACGGCCCCGCCGAAATGCCCGGAGTGCAGGTCGCGCGAAGGGCCTTTTACCGTCACTTCGAAATATGCCAGTCCGCGCAGACCGGTCATAACGGACGGCAGTTCCTTGCCGGCCATCGTGGTATCCGATACCAGTACTACATCGCACGAGAGTTCCCCGGCATGTTTTTCAAGAAATTTATCCAGATTGGCCGAGCCTATTTCCTCCTCTCCTTCGATCAGGAATTTGACATTGCACGGCAGGCGGTTCGATTTTACCATATATTCGAAAGCGAGCAGGTGCATGAACATCTGTCCTTTGTCGTCGTTGGCTCCGCGTGCGAATATGGCTCCTTCGGGATGGTTGGCGGTCGGTTTTATGACCGGTTCGAACGGTTCCGTTTCCCATAGTTCGAGTGGTTCGGCGGGCTGTACGTCATAGTGCCCGTACACGAGTACGGTAGGTTTGTCCGGGCCTACGGTCTTTCCGCCTACTACCACCGGATGGCCGTCCGTATCCATTACGCTGGCGTAGTCCGCGCCTTTTTCCAACAGGGCTTTCTTTATCGCTTCGGCCGTGCGGCGCATGTCGCCGCCGTGCGACTTTACCGCCGAAACGGACGGTATGCGCAGAAGGTCGAACAGTTCGGAGAGCATTTTCTCGCGGTTATCGCTGATGTATCGTTTAAGGTCTTCCATTTTGTGCTGTGTTTTTCCTTGTTTTATGCCATGTGTATAATTAACAAATTTAGAAAAAAATGTCGGTTATCGCACTTTTATGTTCTTTACTTTTGTACCTGTGTAACTAATGTTGTGTCCAAGTATAAAAAAGAAGTTGCAATTAAGCTATGTCGTGTGAAAATATTCTCGAAGTGAAACACTTGTGCATTTCCGCCTCGCGGGGGGGGAAGGAAAAATGTCTTGTCGGGGATATAAATTTTTCACTCGGACGCGGAAAGGTGCTGGGTATAGTGGGCGAGTCGGGAAGCGGCAAGTCCATAACATGCTATGCCGTTACCGGACTATTGAATCCCAATTTGCACATATCCGGCGGCAGCATAGTGTTCCGCGGCGACGGTACTGATACCGAGCTTGTCGGCCTTTGCGAAAAACGTTACCGCAAGCTGCGCGGCAGCCGTATTACTATGGTCTTTCAGGAACCGATGAGCGCTCTTAACCCGGTGCAAAGATGCGGACAGCAGGTGGAGGAAGTACTCAAGGTACACACTTCCATGTCTAAAAAGGAACGTAAGGCGGAAGTGCTTAAACTGTTCGAGCAGGTGAAACTGCCCGATCCGCAGCGTATATATTCCTCATACCCGCACCAGCTCTCAGGCGGACAAAAACAGCGTGTGGTCATCGCCATGGCCGTGGCCTGCAAACCCGATGTGATAATCGCCGACGAACCGACCACCGCTCTGGACGTAACCGTGCAGAAAGAAATAGTGAACCTTTTTTCCGAGATAAGCCGCACGAGCGAAATGTCCATCATCTTCATAACGCACGATCTGGCGCTTATTTCCGAGATAGCGGACGACGTTTTGGTCATGTACGACGGACATGTGGAAGAATACGGCACAAAAGACGAGATATTCTCCAACCCGAAGTCGCCTTACACCAAAGGACTTCTGGCATGCCGGCCCCGTCTGGGGCAGAAAACTCTGCGGCTTCCTGTCGTCGCCGACTTTTTA
>Ga0137298_11227_pt1 | contig 14893 bp, 9 predicted proteins | sample RamsorincwithD2O_2_FD_97182 | JGI IMG/M metagenome (GOLD analysis project Ga0137298, IMG submission 97182) | Mouse cecal microbial communities from Vienna, Austria - Glucosamine amended with D2O | ecosystem: Host-associated > Mammals > Digestive system > Large intestine > Cecum | place: Austria...
TTTTTCACACTCTTTATCCCGGTTTATTTATTCCTTCTGCTTCCGGTTGTCATGGCGCTTGCTAAAGATACGGACCGTTTCCTTGACCGTGTCGCCAAAGTACAGTGGGGCATTATGATCGCGATCTTCTGTGTGAGTCACGCGCCCGCAATCGCGACACTGAATCTCTCCCGCTTTAATTCGAGCGGACCGCTTATGATGCTGTATTTCCTCTTAGTCCTGTATTTTGCGGACTTGTTCCAAATCATGGCATCTGCGATCTGGGGCGGCAGACCAAGCTGGAGTAATCAGTATAAGACTTACAAAGGCATCATTATCGGCAGTGTGGGAGCTCTGATCATGGGCTCAGCACTTTTCTGGATGACACCGTTCCGCGCCTGGCAGGCTCCTTTGATGTCGCTCGTTATTATTATTTCAGGGACCCTTGGCGCCCTGGTGATGTCCAGTATTAAACGCTCGCTGGGCGCCAAACGGCTTGACACCAGCATGGTTCTGACTCGTGGTGCTCTGGACCGCATGGAGATGCTCTTCTTCTCCGCTCCGGTCTTCTATCACTCGATCATTTTCTTCTTTATGGACGTCTAAACGCTCGAAACGCTTTACGATCCCGGGTTTAAAACCCGGGATTTTTTATTCGTGTCCGACGTTTTTAAAATCGATCCCGAGTTTTTCCAGGCGGCTTCTCAAGGTATTCGGGTGAAGGCCTGCGGCTTTTGCTGCTCCATGTTCACCGGAAATACGGCCGGAACATGACCGAAGCAATCGGACAAAGTAGTCCTTCTGCATGGTCTCAAAATCGGGAAGCGTCCTCGCTCCGCCGATACCGTCGGCAGGCACGCGCCTGAAAGCGGGCTCTGACACCGAAGACAGCACAACCTCTATTTCTCGCGAATCATTAGAAAGCAGAAGCGAGCGCTCCAGCGTGTTTTCTAATTCACGCACATTTCCGGGCCAGTCATAGGAAGTCATTGTCAGAACGCTTTGCTCGGAAAGGAGCGGCTTTTGCGTTAAACCGTATTTGCCGACAAGCCGAGAGAGAAACAGCTTGGAAAGCGGAGCGATATCTGCCCTGCGCTCCCGAAGCGGAGGCACTTCGAGCGGAAACAAATTCAGGCGATAGAGGAGGTCCTGTCGAAAAGATCCCTCCTGCGCCATCGCCGATAAATCTCGATTCGTCGCTGCGATCAGGCGGAAGTCCACTTTCTTATCTTTTTCCGAACCAAGCCGGCGTACCACCCGCTGCTGAAGCACGCGAAGCAGGCGAACCTGAGAGGCTGGAGAGAGTTCTCCGATTTCATCCAAAAAGAGCGTACCGCCGTCTGCCTGCTCAAAAATTCCCGCTTTTGCCGCCTTAGCGTCCGTAAAAGCGCCTTTCTCGTAACCGAAGAACTCGGCATCCATCAATGTCTCAGCGATCGCGCCGCAGTTAACCTTAATAAACGGGGCGTTCCTGCGTTTAGACAAGCGGTGCACTAAATCCGCGATGACTTCCTTACCGGTGCCGGTCTCGCCGAGAATCAGCACCGTGACCTCGGTCGGCCCGATCTGCCGAATCTTTGCTGCGAGCGGCGAGAGAGCCGGCGTGGTTTCTTCGAAGGCTCGGATAAGGTTCCTGCGGCCCTGCTCTTCTGAGGTTTTAAGAGCACTGTTCTCGTACTCAAGCTCGGCATTGTTGCAAAAGAGAATTTTGTTCAGGGCATTGCTCGTCACCAAGCAGAACATGTCATGAAGGCGCGCCAGGAACACTCGCTGCTCCTCGCTGAAATTATCCAGGAAGCGGCTGTAAAAGCAGACGACGCCCAAATGAGCTCCGTCCTGATCGAGACTCAGCATCAAAAAAGATTTCACTGTTCCGACCTTTGCCTGCACCACATATTTGGTAAACGGATCGGTTTCAATATCGCTTCCGATATAGGCGGAGCGGTCCGCTCGAAGCGGAACAAGCCCCGGCGGAGGCTTCACAGAGCCGAGCGGAGCTGTCTCTCCGTCCTCACGGCAATGTGCTACGAACACAACCTCGCGCTTCTGCTGGTCAAAAACATTGATAAACGCTCCGTCCGCATGAAAATACGGATTCAGTTCGTTAAACACGTTCTTGAGCGACACGTTGGCGTCCAATGTCGAAATCATCGACAGAATGCACTTGAGATAGAGATCTTCTTTCACGACATTTCGTTTTTTTATGATATTTCGTTAATTTTATTCTCCGAAATATCGTGAATGCAAAATGCGGAAAATACTGATATAAACTTTATCTCTTATTTATCAATAGGTTATATGTCATCGAAAAAGTTGGCACGGTGTTTGCATATTCCCAAGTAATCCCAATACATTAATCCTTGGAGAAAATATGAAACAACAATCCCGCCGCTCTTTTCTCAAGCTTTCGGCTTTAGGTGGTTCCGCTCTTGCCTGTATGGCCGCTCCGCTTCGCGCACAGGGAAACAAACCGCAATTTAACAAAGTCGCCGACGTCATCGTCATCGGAAGCGGCTTTGCCGGTCTTGCCGCCGCTCTGGAAGCGGTTGAGCAGGGACGCTCCGTCATGCTGCTCGAAAAAATGCCCGCTTTTGGCGGCAACTCTGCCATTAACGGAGGAGCATTCGCTGTCGCAGGTTCTCCCCTTCAGGCAAAAGAAGGCATTAAAGACTCTCCCGAACTGATGCTTCAGGACATGATCAAGTCCGGCCGCGGCCTAAGTCACGTTGATCTTCTCAAGAACATTGTTTACGGCACACGTCCCGCTTTTGACTTTACCGTGAAGTACGGAGTGCAGTACAAGCCGTTTGTTCAGCATTTCGGCGGCCACAGCGTTCCGCGCATTATGCAGACCATTGAAAGTACCGGCGGCGGCATTACCCGTCCGCTTGTCGAAGCCGCGCGCAAACTCGGCGTGGACATGCATTTAAACTGCGCCGTAACGGATTTCGTCCAGGACAAAGACGGCCGAGTGATCGGTGTCAAAGTGCTTGAGCGCCACAATTATGAAAAACCGAGTTCCGGCATTGCCCAAGTCTACGGCGCTAGACGCGGCATCATCGCAGCCGCGGGCGGCTTCTCTCAGAACGTCGCTTTCCGCATGCAGCAGGACCCGCTGCTCGGGCCGAACCTTGAATCGACCAACCATCCCGGCGCCACCGGTGAAGTGCTTCAGGCCATGCTCGCACTTGGCGCTCTGCCTGTTCAGCTTGATCAGATTCAGCTCGGACCATGGTCTTCTCCCGACGAAAGAGGTTTCGGCCTGGTCTCTCAGTTCAACACTATTGCCGGCTTCCCGAAAGGCATCATGGTTGATAAACGTACCGGCCGCCGCTTTGTGGACGAGCTTGCCGACCGCAAGGCCCGCGCAGACGCAATCCTTCAGCAACTGGATGAAAACGGAAAACCAGTCTATCCGATCTGTTTTACAGACAGCGAAGGCGCCAAACTCGCCCAGACACTGCCCAACGGTCTCAAATACGGCGTGATCAAGAAATTCAACACGATCGGAGAACTCGCCGACCACTACGGAATTCCCAAAGAAGCGCTTATTAAGCAAGTTGAAGAATTCAACGGTTATATCCGCGCTAAGAAAGACGCCCAGTGCGGCCGTCCTCTTGATATCGCCATTGAAATTAAAACGGCTCCGTTCTATGCCGCCCGCGTCTGGCCAAAAGTGCACTACTGCATGGGCGGTGTCGGTATCACTAAGGACGCTGAAGTCATCAATGTTCGCACTCAGCAGCCGATCCCCGGTCTTTATGCCGCAGGTGAAGTGACAGGCGGAACGCACGGTGCAAGCCGTCTCGGCGGATGCGCCATCGCTGACGGTCTTGTCACCGGACGCGTCGCAGGTGCCGCTGCTGCTAAAGCTCCTGCCGCTGACCTCTAAGAACTCAACTCAAGGAAACGAACATGAAAAAAATCATCTCCGCTCTTCTTATCGCCTTCTCGCTGTCCGGTGCGTTTGCCGGCGCTCAGCAGCTCAAACCGCAGCATCAGGCCGCTGCTAAAGACTGCGCCGTCTGCCATACACGGGGAAACGCCGTCAATGGAAACGCTTTTGTCACTCCGGACAATAAGGCCTGCTTAACCTGTCATCAGAGCTATGAAGCTCTCGCACAGAGAACGGCCAAGCTACCCAACGGAGAACCTAATCCGCATGCAAGTCATCATTACGGAAGCGGCATTTCCTGCACTGCCTGCCACAGCGAACATAAACCGGCACAGCAGGCTTACTGCAACAACTGCCACTCCTTCAAGTATCAGCAGAAGTAGTCACCGACAAAATCAAACTCAGTCTCAAAGGTACAATCATGAAATATTCTCTTCTTGCTCTCCTTGTTATGTCAGCTACCGCCAACGCAGGCGTCGTCACTCTTGACGGTGCGCACCTTACTCAGGATCAAGCCTGGGCCATCGCTGAAGGCAAAGATACTGTTGCAATTGCTCCGGAAGCCATGCAGCGTCTTAAAGACGCCCATGAGCTTGTACTTGCGGCTGCCAAGCGCGGTACTCCGGTCTACGGTCTGACGGTAGGCGTCGGTCTCAACAAAGACAAACCGCTCTTTAACTCTCATGGAGAACTCTCCCAAGAGGTTATTGACGCCTCCAAGGCCTTTAACCGCAACGCTTTAAGAAGTCACTCTGCAGGCATCGGACCGATGATGTCGGATGAACTGACTCGTCTGCAGATGGTTATTCGCCTGAACACGCTGCTTGCCGGCCAGACCGGTGCTCAGCCTTATGTCGCCGAACTCTATAAAGAATTCCTGAATAAAGGCATTACGCCTCAGATTCCTTCCCGCGGTTCGGTTGGTGAAGCCGACATCACACTCTCCTCGCACATCGGTGCGGTCATGATGGGCGAGTGGAAAGCCAAAGTGAACGGAAAAGAAGTCTCCGGCAAGGAAGCGCTTGATAAAGCCGGCATCAAGCCGCTTGATCCGGAAGGCAAGGATGCGCTCGCCATTCTTTCTACCAATGCGGCCGCGGCTGCGCAGATTATGAAAGCCGCCAAGGACGCAAGACGCGTTATCGACGTTTCTCCGACTGTCTTTGCGCTGAGCCTTGAAGGTCTTAACGGCAACATCGCTCCGGTACTCCCTCAGGCTGTCAAAGTACATCCTTTTGACGGACTGGATAAAGAAGCGGAAAAAATCCGCACTAATCTTGAAGGTTCCTACCTTTGGAAGAAAGACGCTTCCCGCGCGCTGCAGGATCCGCTCTCCTTCAGAACCACCGTATACACGATTCGTGAAGCCAGAAACGCACTTAACCATCTTGACCGAGAACTCGCTGTTCAGATCAACTCTTCCGACGACAATCCCGCCACAATCCTGAATGCGGACAAAGACTACGCTGAGCATGATCAGGTTGCTCAGTATTTCGTCGGTGACAAGAAAGCTGCCGGCGCCATTATTCCGACAGCCAACTTCGAGCCGCTGCCGGTCGCGATCGCTGCCCAGAGACTTGGCATGGCAATGAGCCATCTGTCTCACAACAGTGTTCAGAGAACCATTCATCTCTCTGATGACCACTTCACCGGTCTGACTCGTTTTCTGAGTGACCCGAGCAACAAAGGACACGCATTCGGCGCCATCCAGAAACCGTTTGTCGCGCTGCACTCTGAAAACATCGCGCTCAGCAACCCTGTATCCGTTCTCGGTACTCCGGTCGCCGGCGACATTGAAGACACTTACACCAATCTTCCTCTGGTTGCAGAGCGTCTCGGCAAGATCGCAGACAACATGGGCTACATCTACAGTCTTGAACTGCTTCACGCCGCCCAAGCAATCGACCTCAGAAAGAATCTGAAGGGCGACTTCAAGATGGGTAAAGGATCTGAAAAGCTCTATAAAGACTACCGCTCGATCGTTCCGTACGTCAATGTCGACCGCGTCTACACGACCGACATTGAAAACGGCAAGAAACTCATCATGGGCGAAAAGCGCTGATCAGGGAGGAGACAAATCATGAAAAAATCACTCATCATGTCTGCTCTGCTGTGCGCCTTTTCAGTTCCGGCAGCTTACGCTCAGTCCAATGTCACGCTTTACGGTGTCATTGACGGCGCGATTGCGGTCTCCAAAGTCAGAGGCGGCGACACACGCATCGGCTTTGACAACGGCATCTGGGCGGGGTCCCGCTTCGGCATCCGCGAAACAGAAGATCTTGGCAGCGGCTACAGCATCGGCTTTATCCTGGAGCAGGGCTTTAAGACCTTCAGCGGCGAAGCGATGAATTTGAGCAAAGCATTTGCCCGTCAGTCCACGCTTTCCATCACTGCTCCTTTTGGTGAAGCCGCTTTCGGCCGCACCGGCGGTCTTTCTTCTGACTGCGGCACCTACACCATCCTTCACGGCTCTTCCCTCTGGACCTCGTACTACAACAACGGCAATATTTACGGGACATTCATTCTCTCCGACCGTTATGACAATATGGCCGTTTACAAGACTCCGTCTTTCAACGGCTCCACTGTCACTCTGATGTACTCGAACGGCATCGGAGGAGACAGTGAAAAATGGTCCAGGAACGATCACTACTACGGTGTCGGCTATGAGTATGCTGCCGGCAAAGCGCTCTTTAGCGCGATTTGGGAAATGTACGACAACAAGACCTTGGGCTATAAAGCTTCCAACGTCTTCACAGTCGGCGGTTCTTACGATTTCGGATGGGCGACGCTCTACGGCGCTTACCAGTATGCCAACCATTCTTCCCGTCTTTCTGACTACGTCAGACCGGACAGCATGGGCAAGGACGGTGCCAACCAGCACGGCTTCTCCGCTTCTATCGGCATTCCGGCCGCAGGCGGCACAGCCAAGCTGCAGGGCAACTACGGCATCGGCAAGATTAAAGGCGCGGAAGACGACGATTATCGTCTTTGGTCCGTTGCGACTGCGTACGAATATCCGATCAGCAAGCGCACGCTGTTCTATACGTACGCAGGCTACGGCAGAGGTAAGAAAGCGGTCAGCTCGGTGGATAACTACAACAGCTGGACAATCAGCAGCGGATTAAGTCACAACTTCTAAATCGGGGATTGGTTCTTCATACAAAGGAGCCTGAAGCACTCAGACAGTCTCTTCGGCAAACGTCAAAAGTAAATCCTTCAGCTCCTCGAAGAATCCGGGCTTTAACCTTCTGAAGATTTTTCCGAACACTTCGGCGCCTCAAACGGCGCCGGAGTTCTTTTTATAGCTGACGTACTCAAAGAGAACTTCGGCAGATGGATCTACAGTTTTACCGGGTAAGCCCGAACGATTCCTACTGTATTTGCGATCATCCGTCTGTTCTAAAAGCTCTATCCCTTGGCTTCGTTCGTCTCTATAATAAAAATTGCTCCTCGATCTTTAAAAGAAACGAGGAGCCGACCAGCGAAGCCTACTGAGGAATGACTTCACATTTGGATGGTCTAAGTACTACAAAAGATAAAATCTTTCAACTGCCTTGTTCCATCAAGGCAATTTGTTTTCCAGCTTTTTAACCCCTTCAAAAATCATCTGTTTGTAGAAACGACGGACAAACTCTGTATGGAAGTCCATGTTGTTAAAGTACGAGAACGTAAAGCGTTTCGGATCCTGACCTAATTCTTTTTCCTTCGAATCTTCGTGGCCGACAAACATATGGTCCGTCTTGGGCACAGCTTCAAACTTCTTGCCGTCCGCAAGCGAAAGGTCCATCTTCATCGTCATGTCGTACTCGTAGACAATCTTCTCAGGATGGTTATCCGGATCCGCTTTTTTAGCCGCAACTGCCGCTTTCGTCTTCCCACTCATGGCGCGAGTCACGTCAATCGTCATCACGCCCTGTTTTTCCTTATCGTCCTCCTTAACGATCTTAAAGAGGCCAGTTTCCTCTAAATAGCGTTCTGCCGCGAACCACAATCCGTACTGTTCACGCCAGTCAGCAGGACGCTCCTCAAAGGGCTCTGTCACGATAGGGCGTCCCTCCCAGAGGTAGTTAACAACCAGAGAGACTTTCAGGGGTTCTTCAGCCTTTTTAAACTGATCTGCCTCGATAACCTGAGTCGGCTGCGCAAACCAGCTCTCTCGCGGGTAGTCCTTATGATCATAAGAAGCACAGGCGCTCAGACCAAGTACAGCCGCTGACAGAATGATAATTCCAAATATTTTGCTTTCTTTTTTCATGATATGGATTCCGTTAGATGTTCCGGGAGAAGGAGAAGGAATCCTCCTTAGCTTCCCAAAGATCAGAACATGTACTTGATACCAATTTGCGCGGTTTCGTTGTGGTATCCGGCTTTACCGGCCTGAACCCCGACACTCGCCCAACCAAGCGTATTACGCGTTATATGCCCTTCAAGACCCATACGGAATTCGCCCAGATCACGGCCGCCGTCCATGTAAGTCTTCGAGCTGCCCATCTGAACACCGGTCTTCTTAGTGTTGTGGATCCAGTTCCCTTCGATGAATCCAAGACCTTTGTTCATGTAATTACCGTGAACTCTTGCGCCAACTCTAATCGACACATTGTCCTTACCAAGCTGCTTGTACTTAGTATCGGTTGAATCATAGCCGTCTTTGGCTTTAACTCCGTCCCACACCAACTGTACTTCTGGCTGGAAGGTCCAAATCACCTTATTGAAATCCTTTGTGCCGGATTCGCCAATAGGAATCGTGTACCCACTTTCCACCGACCAAACCCAGCCATGAGACTTGTAATCAAACGTCGACGTCATCCCGCCCCACAGCTTGTTGTCATAGCGACCGTACAGCAGCCATGTGTCTACATAAAAGCCATCATCCGGACTGTTGCCTGTATAAAGGGTTCCGTAGATACCGGTCGCATAACCGTCTGATCGTGATTTAGCAACATCAAATGTTCTCGTATCAGCTCTGTGATACAGACCGCCTGCAAAGACGCCGCCAATGTACTTCCAGTCCTCGTTAATCTCATTGCGAATCAAGTCCGAGCCGATCTGAGTAACTGCAGTGCGGGCATGTGTCTTGCTTGCTCCGCCGCCGGACTTAAAGTGAGAATGACTTCCGACCTGACGAACCCAAGCCGCCGCTGGTTTTTCCTTGCCATCGAACGGATCAAGGTAATAAGCCTGACCGAATCGATCATGCAGACGCATATGCATCTTCGCCCAAGACTGAGAGTTAGCCATATAGGCCCCGCCCTCGGGGCGCAGGTCATCTTTAGGCTTTAGATCCTCGTGGCTATTCACCAGGTACCAGTCGTTACCATCTTCTCCTTGTTCCACAAGATGATATCCCCATACAAATTTTTCATTATCTCTGGCGACCACTCTGAGAACTTCTCCTTTTTCCGCCGGAAAAGAAAGCGTGACTTTCGCAACTGGATCCTTAACCTCGAAAATCAGAATCCCGTCTTTACCAACATACTCTCCTCTCGAATTATTGAGCGCTCCAAATCCCCCCTGTTCATTGGTAAAGTAAACGGTTGACTTACCAGAGGCCGTATCCGCATAAACTACGTCAACATCAGAGTTCATCAACCCTTGTACAAAACCTTGATAGAACAATTTTGAATCTGATCCTCCGGTGTAAGTACCTATATGAACCTTATTTAACGAAACATTCAACGGTATTGCAGCATCTCCTCTGACCTGATGAGACAAATACACAGATCCGTTATTCGCAATTGTCTTTATAGATGCCGTATAAATATTTTCATCAACGACTTTCTCTGCGGCACCTAAAGCACTTGCTCGCGCGCCTACATTCTTCGTAATATCAAAATACAAAGAAGAATCTTTATCTACATGAACGGCTGCGCCAATCAAAGCTTCCGGAGAAGTAAGATAGATACTCGAAGATTTCAGCTCAACTGTGCCACTGAAATCTGGGTTATTAGATCGAATATAAGATGCTCTGTCGATAAATGTCAGTTTCGAAGAAGCACTGCCCTTAAGACTGCCGGCAATATTATCGTTACTCACTACACTACCAGCTTGATTCTTGACTGTAAGTTCCCCGCCTGTTGAGCCCATATTCGCCTGATATTCGTCTGGATCAGTTTCTCCAAATGAAATCGCAGCAGCTTGGTTAAAGTCAAGCACTGATCCCGCTTGAACCTGCAAGGCACCTACTGTCTGTACATGCCCCTGCAGATATACGTTTGCAGGTTTAGTACCTGCTTCAGGAGAGCCTATATGAAGTTGTGAGGTATATTTAGTATCATTTTTCCCTAAAGCTCCATCGATACCGAGAACCAGCATCGCACCTTCTGAGACTATCGTAGCCCCTGTGTAGGAGTTTGGCTGAGGTGTCTTGTATACGACTTCATAAAGCGCTTTTCCCTCTCCGGGAACTTTTGGTTTAGTGTCTGTTTTTTCAGTATCAATATTGTAAATAGTATTAGGACTACCGATAATCACCGTAGAGTCCTTTGCGATAGTGACACCTCCCTCACCAGTAAGTTCAGCTGATAAAGTAAAGAGTTCCTGCTTGGGTTTTGAGGTATCTCCTGACTCGAAATTTTCAATAACGAGACCATTGGGATCAACCTCTTTATTCCAACCGTTCAAAACAAGACTTTCGCCCTTAGTAATATCCAGGCTCTTTAGCCAGTACTTTAGCCCGATACCTGCTTCCGTTCCCAGATCTGAAACCTTACCTATTGTCCCGTCATCGAGTACACCGTCGTGCCCGTCAAAATGTAGATATTTATAGAAGCCATAAGTAGCTTTTGCAACAGCGACAGGCACTGTCTCCTCCGAAGCTTTGTCTTTTGGCTTGCTTTGATAGATTGTAAACGGGACGTCAAACGTCATTTCACTCGCTTTGACGGAGCTATCGCCATCTTCTACTGACACTTTTTGATACACAATGCCATCTTTGATAATTCCGACAAAAGTGTTTCCAAATGCGTTGGTGTTTTGTCCCTGACTCTCCCTGAAGTTAGCAATTTCATCAAAAGAAATTTGGACCGCCGGGACGTCACCACTACCATCGTTCATACCTAAATAAAGTACAAGACCTTGGTAGTGATACCTAAACTGGTGCATTAATGCCGGTCTGTGGTTGGAAACTTCACCCCCCCAACACTAGTATCGGTGACGTAGCTATACCACATGCCGTCGTCATGAGTCAGAAGAGATAATTCTCCGCCTACATAACCATGATTAACGCTTCCGTCATCTTTATTAAACAGACTTACCTTTGTATTAAAAGATTTCCCGTCCCCAGAGATTCCATCTGATAAATTTGCGTAAGCGCCTACCCAGAAGTTGTGCAGCTTATCTGTAACATTACTTTGAGAGCTATCAGTCGCTTTTAAGCTGGAATGATATCCTTTCCTATTGATAAGGTAGGAACCAGCAACCTGTTGACCAAGATGGATACTTTCTTTCGCATCCTCTGCAAAACGACGAGTTGCCTTTTCAAGTGGATCTTCATCCAATGGAATTCCTACTCCGTCAACCCCTTCAGTGTTTGAACCAGGATAATAGTTTCGGAAAACATCAAAAGTTCCATCCAAAGCCTTAGTGTCTACATACTGTCCAAAAGTGATATACCGAACATATGCGGAATCAGCTTCAACATCTCCGGCAATATACGCAGCACCCCGCCTACGATTGACTGCCTGTGCTGTCTTCTCATTAAGAGAGTTCGTCTGATAATAACTTGTGGCACTATCTGGTTGTAACTCACCCTCCGCCGTTGTAGTGCCGTATATGGCTCCAGCTTTAATTGTCGTATCTTTCAATGAAACCAGATTAGCATGCAGATCTCTGAATTGATATACACCATCCTCTTCTTGAATCTTGAGCTGATCCTGAAATTCCAGGCCTCCAATGACATTGCCATTAATTACTGAGCCTTCTGCTGCAACTATGTTGTCAGCTGCAACACCTGTAGACCAACCTCCGTACACACTAAAACCGACGCCAGAGCCTTCTTCATCGGGATAATCGTGCCACGACATATCGTTGTTTTTTGCGTCAACATAATAACCTAAATAACTATTTTTTATAGTAACTATGTTGTTATTCGCGATAGCAGAAACCCTTTGACCAGACCTATCCCCATCATCTTTGTAAAATTCATCTGATCCGTAAACGACTTCTTTATATTCACCGGTATCAGTTGAATTAATTCGGTAGTAATAGAGCCCACGGCCGCCTACCAAGCCCAGCTTACGCGCATCTGCCATCCCTGCTACTACGGCAACATTATTCAGATTTACTCGATTGTTATTTGCCTGGTATCCCTCGGCACCAAAAATTCCCTTCGTAATGACCAAACCCAAAGATGCATTATTCGTTTCTAGGGTTCGCGCACCCCCCTCTACAATAGTGCCATTGATTTGAACGGAATTGCGATTTGTCTCAAACCCTGCATGTACTACATTCTGAACACAATCAAGCTGGGAAGATCGACCCCCAAAAACTAATTTCGCATAGAACTTCGAACTCTCAGCCATATTCACGACAACAGAGTTATCGTTCGCATTACCCGCGTCCACATCGTAACCATCTAGCGAAGTTCCTCCGCCAAGATCATTTCTAGCGCCATATACTTTAGCCAGAATAGCAGACCCTTTCTTAAAATTAAGAATTACACTAGATTTGTTTGTTGTTGAACTGTAATTTGGCCCTGCCGACGTTGCGTTTGCTAACGTCATGTACTGCCCATAATTCTCATATTTAGTGTCAGTTAAAATCGTTTGTAAACTTGCTGTAATCCATAATGCCTTAGTTTTACCATAGGTGTCAGAGAATTTATTCTCATTCTGCGTGTCTGTTACAACATCCTTGACAATTATTTCAAGTTGCGGATTCTCAACCTCCGTTCCCTGCACTGTCCACAACCAGTTATGGTTGCCAGTGTCCAAATCGTAACGATCCCCAGTAGTTCCGACGTCCTTGACGACGGAGTGAACGTCACCCAGATTGGGAGTAACGATTTGGAGCACATCGGGATTAGTACCGTCCCAGTCCGCGGCAAAAACTGGATCAATCACATTCGGAGCAGTGACAGCCAAACCACACGTCGCAAGTACAGCTATTGCGAGGGGATGTATAGAATGATGAGATTTTTTCCCAGTCAACAAAAAATGGCCAAAGCTACCGAAGCCTAATCTATGATTGCTATGGGGATTGTTGTTATATTTCCGTTGGGATCCTATATAGGGGGGGGGGTTGCATTCTAGACATTTTATCCTCGAGGTTTCTTTATTTTGTATGACTTATTATAAAAATCTACCTTCATATTTCAACTAAAAATTATAGGCTACATATAAACACGCAATAAGAAATTTCATTCTCGAAGGTATCTCTCGATTTCCGTCCCTGATGATTCGTTTCTAAAAAACACATACTCACAAATAAAGTTAGCGAGGATATCTCACCCAAACCAGTAACTCACCCCTCTCTTAATTTTCTTCCCTGATCCTGCCAATTAGCGCTACAGAAAACTCCCCCCAAGCATTTATTCTAGTCATAAATCTGTTTCCTCCGACTGTAGGGGAAACGATATGTCTTTAAAAAAGTCTGCAAATAATTCCGCATAACAGCAATTTTTGAAGTAAATTTTATCTATATCAATCATTTTTCAATCATTGAATACTGAATCATGCGTGCAGCACAGTTTTTCTTTTATTACTTTAGCTTTTATTTTTCGCTGTCGGCGGAAAAGGATACTCTGCACGCATAATCAGGAGTCACTTAAACTTAACCGCCGTACCAAAAGGTCCCGGCGGTTTTTTATTGCCAACCTCGGATATCGCGGATAAACGGAGAATAAATAATGGCTTTCAATACCGATGACGTCAGAATCAAAGAAATAAGAGAACTTACTCCACCTTCTTACCTGATCAGAGAATTTCCCTGCGGACAGCTTGCTTCAACAACCGTACACCTTGCCCGTACCGCGGGCCATGAAATCATTCACGGCTTGGACGACCGCCTGCTAGTCATCGTTGGTCCGTGCTCAATCCATGACCCGAAAGCGGCGGTCGAATATACAGAAAAACTCGTCGACCTTCGCAGACAGTTTGCTGATGATCTCGAAATCATCATGCGCGTATATTTCGAAAAACCGAGAACCACAATCGGTTGGAAAGGCCTGATCAACGACCCGGACCTGGACTGCAGCTACCACATCAACCACGGACTGCGCGTTGCGCGGGAGCTGCTGCTCGATATCAACGAACTCGGCGTCCCCGCAGGCACCGAATACCTCGACATGATCACGCCTCAGTACATCGCTGACTTAATCTCCTGGGGCGCGATCGGAGCAAGAACAACAGAAAGCCAAGTACACCGCGAACTCGCCAGCGGCCTTTCCTGCCCGGTGGGATTCAAAAACGGAACCGATGGCAACGTGAAAATTGCTATCGACGCGATTAATGCCGCTTCCCATGAGCATGTTTTCCTTTCTGTAACCAAGGGAGGCCACTCCGCTATTGTCGTTACGGGCGGAAATGAAGACTGCCACGTGATTCTTCGCGGCGGTAAAACAACCAATTACGACGAAAAGAGCGTGTCCGAGTGCTGCGAAAAACTTCAGGCTGCAGGACTGAGACCCTCCGTCATGATCGATGCAAGCCACTCCAACAGCCATAAGAAACATAAGGAACAGCTGGCCGTCGTACAGGATATCTGCCGGCAAATTTCTTCCGGCAGCTGCCACATCATGGGCGTTATGCTCGAGTCTAATCTTGTCGAAGGCAACCAGCCTCTCGTCAAAGGCAAAGAACAGGAACTGGTTTACGGTCAGTCTATTACGGACGCCTGCCTTGGATGGGACGACACGGTTAAAGCAGTTGAGTCTCTCGCACATGCGGTTAAAGACCGCAGGGACCGCAACCGCTAATACGAGAATATAGAAGAAGCCTTGCTCCGCAAAGAACAAGGCTTCTTGCTATGGTTTAAATAAGTAGTCTATTTAAAACCGCAAATCATCGGTACCAGATTCTTATA
>Ga0137298_11228_pt1 | contig 14876 bp, 14 predicted proteins | sample RamsorincwithD2O_2_FD_97182 | JGI IMG/M metagenome (GOLD analysis project Ga0137298, IMG submission 97182) | Mouse cecal microbial communities from Vienna, Austria - Glucosamine amended with D2O | ecosystem: Host-associated > Mammals > Digestive system > Large intestine > Cecum | place: Austria...
TAACGGCTCTTGCGGCCGGAAGCAATATCGCTCTGCTGGAAAAACAGATTCGGGAGTTTTCCCCGAAAGTGGTCTGTGTGTGGGAAGAGGAAAAAGCCAAAGAACTAAGGCAAAGCACAGCCGATTGCCAAATAACGGTAGTTTCTGGCATGGATGGCTTAATCGAAGCTGCCACAGAAGCTTCTGCGCAAATGGTAGTGACAGCAGTGGTAGGGATGATTGGAATCCGTCCTACCATAGCGGCTATGGAGGCGGGAAAGGATATTGCGCTGGCAAACAAGGAAACCCTGGTGACTGCCGGGCATATTATTATGAAGCTGGCTGCAGAAAAAGGAGTTCGAATTCTACCTGTTGATTCGGAGCACAGTGCGATTTTCCAGTGTCTGAACGGAGAGCGGGAGCATGGGAACCAGATTCATAAAATTTTGTTAACCGCGTCAGGCGGTCCCTTTCGGGGATGGACCAGGGAACAGATGAAGGGAATTCGGCCTGAAGATGCCCTGAAACACCCAAACTGGTCTATGGGGCATAAGATCACCATTGATTCTTCTACTATGGTAAATAAAGGCCTGGAGGTAATGGAGGCAAAATGGCTGTTTGGCGTTACGATGGATCAGGTGCAGGTGGTGGTACAGCCCCAAAGCATCATTCATTCCATGGTAGAATTTGAGGATGGAGCTGTGATAGCCCAGCTTGGAACTCCGGATATGAAGCTGCCGATCCAATATGCTTTATACTATCCTAGCCGCCGATTTCTTTCAGGTGAACGGCTGGATTTTTGGAATCTTACCAATATTCGGTTTGAGCAGCCGGATTTGGAGAATTTCAGAGGCCTTTGGCTGGCTTACCAGGCCGGAAAAGCTGGAGGAACCATGCCTGCCGTATTGAATGCGGCAAACGAACTGGCTGTCCGCAAATTTTTAAATCGCCAGATCCCATATCTGACAATTATTGACATGATTGAGGAATCCATGAATGCTCATAAAAAGAAAGAAAATCCCACGGTAAATGAAATTTTAGACGCTGAAAAAGAAACGTATGAATTGATAGAAAGCAGGTGGTAAATTGCTGAATATATTAGCAGCCATATTGTTGTTCGGATTTATTATCATGTTCCATGAACTGGGGCATTTCCTCCTTGCAAAACTGAACGGAGTATCCGTTGTGGAATTTTCCATCGGCATGGGTCCCAGGCTTTTGTCATTTAAGGGGAAAGAAACCAGATATTCCTTAAAGCTGCTGCCATTAGGCGGATCCTGCGCAATGGCAGACGAAGATGGCTGGGGCAGTAAATAGCATACTGTCAAACCGATCCAGCACACCGCCATGTCCTGGAATTAAATTTCCATAGTCCTTGACCTGATGATTCCGTTTAATGGCAGAAGCCGCCAGATCGCCGATTTGAGAAATAATGGCCGCAATGCCGCAGGCTATGGAACAAGCTATTCTGGGATTGGCCACCTCTGTCATATGGTTCCCAAAAAACAGCGCATATATGAATCCTAACAGCGCTGCCCCCAAAGCGCCTCCTATTGCTCCTTCCATTGACTTTTTGGGACTTAGGATAGGCGCTAACTTATGCTTTCCAAATAGCATACCTGCACAATAGGCGCAGGTATCGCATCCCCAGGAGCTTAAAAAAATCAGCCATACCAGATACTTGCCGTCTGCCATCATTCTGGCCTGATACAGATAGGAAAACATAACTGCCACATAAAAAATGCCAAAAAAAGCTACTGTCACCTGCTCTGTCCCGTATTTTGGAAATGTAACCACATAAATGGCCATGAGCAGCATTAACGCTGAAATCGCCACCAGCATTACAAACTTCTCCTGATGAAACCAAACAAGGCAGTAATAGGCTAAAGCTGCCGTATACCCAACAGCCCCCAGAACCTTATCTTCCATCTTCATAACACGGTATAATTCAAAAAGCCCGATACAGGAAATCCCTGCCGACGCGGCAAATAATAGAACGCCTCCGCTTCCTACAATAAACAGAGCCAATACCACTAAAACGATTCCGCTAATCAGTCTGGTAGCAAACATCCCTGCCCCTCACTTTCTCTTTTTACAATCCTGTATTTATCCTGTTACGCCGCCAAACCGCCGCTCTCTGCTATTATACTGCACAACTGCTTTTTCTAATTCCTCTTGATTAAAATCCGGCCATAAACAATCGGTTACGTAAATTTCGGTATAAGCTAATTGCCATAACAGATAGTTGGACAGCCGGATTTCACCGCTTGTACGAATCAGAAGATCTGGATCTGGAATATCCCTTGTATCCAGATAAGAGGCGAATACTTCCTCTGTCAGATGAGTTTCATCTGCCTTGCCTTCCCGGCAGTCTTTGCAAAAATTTGCCGCTGCCCTTACGATCTCATCTCTTCCGCCATAATTAACAGCAATCACAAATGTTAACCCTGTATTTTCCTTTGTTTCTTTTTCCAGCCGATTAATGCCGTCGATAATATCCTGGTCAAACCGCCGTCTATCCCCAATCATCTTAACTCTCACATTGTTTTCTGACGCAATCTTTAAGAGACGTACCATGTAATACCGAAACAACTGCATTAACACGCCTACCTCTTCCACAGAACGCTTCCAGTTTTCTGTGGAGAATCCATAAACAGTCAGATAATCAATCCCCATCCTGGCCGCAATCTCTACGGTCTTTTCTACTGTTTTACATCCTTCCTTGTGCCCCATGGTACGGGGAAGCCCCCGTTTTTTGGCCCAGCGTCCGTTTCCATCTAAAATAAGCGCTACATGGCGCGGAATTGTCATATTGGTCAAATCTGCCATATTTTTATTCCTCCAAGCGTACATACTCATACACAGACCGTTCCTTTGCCATGGCCTCTTTTCCAGGGGATGGCAGCGTCTGTTCCCGAATCTGCAAAAAGCAGGGCAGGATATCGCACCTGCCCCCCTGATTTGCCATAAACCTTGTATTCTGGCAACTTTTATTTCCGTTTTTCATCGGAATATCCAGCGCATCCGGCTTTTGGATGCGTTATCTCTGTGCCAGCACACAGCTATACCGTCATAATTTCCTTTGTCTTGGATTCGATGGCTTTATCTACTTTTTCAATCATCTTATCCGTCAATTTCTGAATTTTGTCTGTTGCTTCCTCTAAATCATCTTCTGAGATTTCGTTGGCTTTTTCCATTTTTTTGAAGGTATCATTGGCATCCCGGCGGATATTCCGGATTGCCACTTTGGCATTTTCGCCTTTCTTTTTCACATCTTTCGCTAAATCCTTACGGCGCTCTTCTGTCAGCTCTGGAAACATCAGACGGATTACGCTTCCGTCATTGGTGGGGTTAATCCCTAAATCTGAGGTAAGAATCGCTTTCTCAATAGCTTTTAACTGTGTCTTGTCCCAAGGCTGGATTAAAAGCATCCTTGGCTCCGGAACGGAAACGTTTCCTACTTGCTGAATCGGAGTGGACGTGCCATAGTAGTCCACACGAATCCGATCCAAAACATGAGGATTCGCACGGCCCGCCCGGATCGTACCGTACTCCCCTGCCAGATTATCAAGGGTTTTGTTCATCTTGTCTTCGTAAACTTTAATATCCTGCATCATTTCCTCCTGTTATGCGGTTACAATCGTACCGTTTATTTTTCCCTGCATCGCGTTGGCAATGCTATCTTTTTCATTTAAGCTAAATACCGCCATGGGCACCTTATGTTCCATACACATAATGGACGCAGTCAAATCCACTACTGCCAACTGCTTTTGAATCACTTCTTGGATTGAGATGGTTTCGTACTTTTTGGCATTCGGGTTTACCTTCGGATCACTGTCATATACCCCGTCAATTGCCTTTGCCAGAAGAATGCAGTCTGCTTCCATTTCAATCGCCCGAAGGGCAATTCCGGTATCCGTAGAAAAGTAGGGATGTCCCGTTCCGCCAGCAAAAAATACGATCGTCCCTGCCTGGAAACATGCATTTGCCTGATCCTTGGAAAAAAGCTTTGTCATGGAGCCGCAGGCAAAGGGGGTAAAAATTTCCGTTTCCATCCCTGCGTTCCGGAAGATTTCTGATACATAGATACAATTCATAACTGTAGCAAGCATACCGATCTGATCGGCTTTTGTGCGGTCAATTGCTTCGCTGGTTCTTCCCCGCCAAAAATTGCCTCCACCAATTACAATTCCAATCTGTACCCCAGCATCAGCAGATAATTTTACCTGCCTAGCAACCTCCTTAACAGTATCCTCATCATAGCCGGTCTTCTTGGCTCCCGCCAAAGCTTCTCCGCTTAATTTTAACAGTACACGTTTCATTTCCATCATTTAAAATCTCCTATGTCCGGAATTTTCCCTTACGTTTCCTTATTATCCCATACCCACAGCCGCCAGGCCATAGATATGGCTACGTTTCCTTATTATACCATAAAAGCGAAATAGAAAAAAGTACTTAATTTTAGATTTTAATATTTTGCCATACTATGGACGTACTTGCCCATTTCCGTAAATAATGTATTTTGTGGTTGTCAGCTCTTTTAACCCCATCGGCCCTCTTGCGTGCAGTTTCTGATTGCTGATACCGATTTCCGCACCGAATCCGAACTCACAGCCATCGGTAAACCGGGTGGACGCGTTTACATAGACGGCTGCCGCATCCACCTCATTTAAAAATTTCTGCGCGTTGGCATAATCGTTCGTAATGATTGCCTCCGAATGCTTTGTGTTATAATAATTGATATGCGCAATCGCCTGATCAATGGAATCTGCCAGCTTACAAGAAAGGATATAGTCCAGATACTCCATGCCCCAGTCTTCCTCAGACGCTAAGGTAAATTCTGGCACTATCTTGCACGCTGCCTCATCTCCACGGATTTCAACCTGTTTCTCATCCAGCCTTTTTTTTAGCAGCGGAAGAAACCTTTTGGCAATCGCTTTATGGACTACCAGAGATTCACAGGCGTTGCAGACACCGATACGCTGTGTCTTTGCGTTCATAATGATATCCAGCGCCATGTCAAAATCGGCAGTTTCATCCACAAAAATATGGCAGTTTCCTGTCCCTGTTTCAATCACCGGAATTGTGCTGTTCTCTACAACCGCACGGATTAACCCAGCTCCGCCCCTTGGAATCAGCACGTCCACATATTGATTCAGTTTCATGAAGGCCTGGGCTACGGCACGATCGGTATCTTCGATAAGCTGCAGCGCTTCTTCTGGAAGACCTGCTTTTTTAAGACCCTGCTTTAAACAGGCTACAATCGCCTGATTAGAAGCAATTGCATCGCTTCCGCCTTTTAAAATGACGGCGTTTCCGCTTTTAAAGCATAAGCCGAAAGCGTCTGCCGTAACATTGGGGCGTGCTTCATAAATAATGCCGATAACACCTAAGGGAACCCGTTTCTGCCCGATCAGGAGTCCGTTTGGCCTCTGCTTCATGGAAAGGACTTCCCCGATAGGATCTTCTAACGCCGCAATCTGGCGCAGCCCGTCTGCCACTGCCTGTATTCTGGCAGGCGTTAGTTTTAACCGATCCAGCAGACCCTGGTTCATTCCGGATGCCTTCCCGCGTTCCATATCGGCTTTATTCGCTGAAAGGATTTCTTCCTGCCCCTCTAGCAAACAGGCAGCAGCCTTTAGCAGACCCTGGTTCTTTTCTTCCGCCCCCAGTATCCCAAGTTTTCTGGAAACTTCCTGAGCCTGTTTTCCGATTTCCTGTAATGTCATATACCCTTCCTCCTTCTTTTTTTGCTGCTCTTTCCGGTACTATTTTATAATAAATGCTTCCTTTGGCGTTACAAGTCCATTCACCTTCTGATCCCATTCTTCATGGGGAACTGACCCGATTAACTGAAAGGGATACGCAAGGCCCCACCTGGGATGCTCTGGTTCCCGGCTAAAAAAACGGTCATAGAAACCGCCTCCATAACCTAACCGGAAACCATCCCGATCGAAGGCAATTCCAGGAACCGCCACGATAGCGTCCCGCTGTTTTGCCAAAGGCAGACCTGCTGTTTCATCTGGTTCCATAATTCCCATATATCCTAACGTCACGTGATCCCACTTGCTAATCTCATAAAAATTCAGTTCCCGCCCTACTACTTTGGGTACGGCGGTTCTGATATTGCGCCTCCAAAGCTGATTTATAATCTGCCGTGTTCCAGCCTCTTTGCCAATGTCCAGATAAAGATACACGAAACCATCCTGTAATTGAGGCAAATCTTCCATGGCTGTTTCAAGCGCCTGAATAAAGCTGCCACATAAAGCGTGATCCCACTCCTCTTTCTCGGCGGCGGAAATCGCTTTACGGAGCTGCTTTATCTGCCTGCGGAGGGATGCTTTCTGTTCTCTGCAGTTTTCAAATGTCATGGACAAATATGAACTGGCCAAGCCTTCTTGCCTAACGTTTCTTTCCATATTTTTCCCCAAGATCGGTAATACTTCCGTCGGGTTCCTGAATCGATATTTGATTCAAATTACCTCTCAGACTTTCACGGATTGCGGTTACATATTCCTGACGCAAAAGCTGCTGCTCTTTTTTTTCTTCCTCAGTTAATCCCTCAGACTGGGACTTATGGTATAATTCATTAACCCGGGCAATTCGTTCTTCCATGGTCATTTTACCGGCTTCCTCCTTCTTATTCCAATTTACTCCAATTATAAGAATATAATCTAGCCTGTCTTGGAAAACATACTTAAACTCCTAACGATTCATACTTTATAACCTGTGTTTCATAGGGTCAAAATCCCGACTGACCCTATCATCAGAATATTTAATATTCATAATTCAGATAGCTCATTAAATCAAAATCCCGGTTCTTATGGGCGAAAAAGAGCGTTCCCTTTTCCTGGCCTTCCATAATCTCCTGAATAACCGCTACGTCTTCCCCGTTGGCAATCACCATATCAGTACCGCTGTCCGTAGCAATACGGGCAGCTTCTAGCTTTGCGCTCATTCCTCCGGTTCCTACATCGCTTCCGGATGTGGCCTTTCCCATAGACAGCAGCTTAGAATCAATTTCATAAACAACTGGAATAAATTTGGCATCCGGGTTGGATCTGGGATCATCTGAATACAGACCATCAATGTCGGACAAAAGAATCAGCAAATCGGCTCCGATTAAAGCGGCCACCACTGCTGAAAGGCGGTCATTGTCCCCAAAGGTATCCACATATGGGATTTCCGCTGTAGATACTGTATCATTTTCATTTACAATCGGGATGGTTCCCAAATTCAGCAGTTCTTCAAAAGTATTTTGAGCATTATAGCGGGATCCGTCATTTAACATTGTCTGCTTCGTCAACAGTACTTGAGCTGCCGTCTGATTATATTCCGCAAACAGCTTTTGATACACCATCATCAGCCGTGCCTGGCCTACCGCAGCAAACGCCTGCTTCCTGGCAAGAGTATCTGGTTTCTTTTGATGGCCCAGCGCCTGGCGTCCGGCTGCGATAGCGCCGGAAGAAACCAGGACAACTTCCTTTCCCTGGCCTTTTAAATCACTGATTGCCCGAACCAGCTTTTCGACTTTTGCCAGATTCAAATCTCCCGTTTCACTGTGGGTTAAGGAGGATGAACCGATTTTGATTACTATCCTCTTTTTATTGATTAACTGTTCTCGATCTTTCATCCTGATCTTCTCCTGATATTGGTATATTCCTATTTTCAAAAGGCAAAAACCGTCTGGCAATCTCTTCTGCTATCCGGATTCCGTCCATGGCAGCAGAGGTAATGCCGCCTGCATAGCCTGCCCCTTCCCCACATGGGAACAATCCCTGCACCTGGCTTTCGAAATGCTCATTCCGGCAAATCCGAACAGGCGAGGAAGTACGGCTTTCAATCCCTGCCAAAATAGAATCTCCCCGGTTAAAGCCTGGGATTACGGTTCCAAACCATTCCATCCCTTCAATCAAAGAATCGGAAACTTCCTCCGGCAAAATCTCCCTTAAATTTGCGAATCGTGTCTTCCCCTTAAACTGAGGGCTCACCTGCCCGTACTGTTTTGATATTCTGCTTTCCTTGAAATCCTCATAAAGCTGAACGGGGATGGCCCCTCTTCCCGCCTGGTAAGCATTCTGCTCCAGCTTCCTCTGAAACGCAATCCCGTCCAGCGGGCTTTTTCCTTCGCCAAAATCATCTGGCGTTACGGTCACAATCAATGCGCTGTTTGCGTTTTCTCCATCTCTTGCATGATAGCTCATGCCATTGACCGCAAGACCCTGATTTTCTGAGGATGCGTTTACCACGAAACCGCCAGGGCACATACAAAAGGAATATACGCCACGCCCATTTTTACACTGGTGCGTCAATTTATAGCTGGCAGGCCCCAAACGTTTAGCGGCTTCCCTGCCATACTGGGATTCATCTATCATATCCTGGGGATGTTGGATGCGAAGACCTACGGCAAACGCCTTGGCTTCCATAGGAACCTGGTGCGTTTCCAGCATTTCAAAAGTGTCCCTTGCGCTGTGTCCCACAGCCAGGATTACCGCCTGGGCAGGGATTGTTTCCTGTCCATTTACAATCAGTCCTCTTATTTTCCCGTCCTGAATTTGAAAATCGGTTACTTTGCTGTAAAACTTTACCTGGCCACCTAACCGGATAATCTCCTTCCTTATGGATGCTACAATCTGTCCCAGCACGTCTGTACCAATATGGGGATTCTTTACATAACAAATCGATGGATCCGCTCCAAACTCGGCAAACAGGATTAGCACCTTCCGATTCCGCCCTGCCGGATCTTTTATAAGTGTATTTAACTTTCCATCGGAAAAAGTTCCGGCCCCGCCTTCCCCAAACTGTACATTACACTCTGGATTCAGCTTCCCTGTTTTCCAAAAATCCCGGACAGCCAATACCCGTTCCTCCACAGGGCCACCCCGTTCCAGAACCAGGGGACAGTAGCCATGGCGGGCAAGCATCAGTGCGCTAAAAAGCCCAGCCGGGCCGCTTCCTACGATCACAGGAGGCGTCTTAAGATTGTTTTTACCGGTTATTGGAAATTCATATGGTGTTTCACGGTAAATGGTTGCGTTAGGATTTTTGGAACGCTTAACTACTTGTTCATCCTGCCCGGTTTCCACATCCAGCACATAGCTGAATGAAATCTCTTTTTTCTTTCTGGCGTCAATCGACTGTTTGACAATGGAAATCTGCTTGATCTGGCTGTCTGGTATCCTAAGGAGCTTTGCTGTGCGGATCCGCAAATCCGCATATGTATGGGTAATTGGCAATGTTACCTGTGTAATTCTAATCATGTTTTTTTGCACCTCCCAACCGCCTGGCTTTTTCTCCCCATTGGGCAGCCTGGCTTCCGGCCATTTTTCCAGACGACCAGGCCCACTGCAAATTGTAGCCGCCGCAAATCCCGTCTACATCCAGAATTTCCCCTGCAAAAAACACTCCGGAAACCAGCCTGGATTCCATCGTATGGGGATTTACCTCTGATACTGCTACGCCGCCGCAGCAGACTTGTGCGTTGGCAAAAGGATTTACGGAACTAACAATTCCTTCATATGCTTTTAATTCCTTTAACAGCTTTTCTTGTTGCTTTCCTGAAACCTGATAAGCAGGCTGCCCGCTGGGGATTCCTGACAGCTTTAACAGTACTTGCGCCAGTTTTTTATTAATAACGCCTGTAAGGAAATCTCCCATTTCCCAATCCTTAAATTCAGCAAACCGCTGCTTTAAAAACAGGCGGCTTTCTTCCATGTCCATAAAAGGCAGAAAATCAATCCGCACCTGTACCTTTTTTCTTTCATCCAATGCCCTGGCCGCAAAACGGCTTAACTGAAACACCGGAATTCCGGAAATCCCATAGTCCGTAAGCTGAAGCTCACCTCTTTCCTCACAAACCTTTTCCCCGTTTATATAAAGAGTAAGGTTTGCATCCGTCCGGATTCCGGCCAGACTTTTATAGCAAGAGCCTTGGCATCGAAGCTGAACCAGTGCAGGCAGCGGTTTTATAATGGTATGCCCTAAAGATTTTGCAAGCTCATATCCGGTTCCGTCTGATCCGGTATTAGGAGCGGCTTTTGAACCACATGCCAAAATCAGCCCATCTCCCCGAAGCAGCCCTAAATTAGTAGAAACCTGGAACATGGTTTTTCCCTTCTTTTTCTCAATGCGAATTTCTTTCGGCTGGCAATTGGTTATAATTTCTACCTCCAGACGTTTACATTCCAAACGAAGGGCATCTAACACTGCGGATGCCTGATCTGACATGGGATAATAGTAAGTTTCCATCCGGCTTTTGCACAACACTCCCATGGAAGAAAACCAGCGCAAGGTATCTTTCCAGCCAAATGCATGTATGGCTTTCATAGGAAAATCAGAATCAAAACAGTGATAGCAAGTGTGATCCATCTTTGAATTGGTCAGATTGCACCGTCCATTCCCTGTGGATAAAAGCTTTTTTCCTACCCGATCGGTATGTTCTATAATAGTTGCCTTGGCTCCTGACTTTACTGCCCAGATAGCTGCCGTCAGTCCGGATGCGCCACCGCCGATCACAAGCACTTGTTTCTTCATCCGATTTTCCATCCCTTCTTTACGCTTCTAATCTCGTACTATTCTATCCTTTTTTATCTATTCTTGCAACTGTTTCTTAACTGGTATAGGATTCCAGATAACTGTAAATTTCCTCCATTTCATAAAACCAGATTCCCTGCCGCAATTTTTCTTGTTCTGATTCCGGAAAATCTACAATCGGAATATGCGTATACAGGCAGATTTCTGCCGGATTGCTGCCAAATACTAAAAGGAAACCGTCCTCTGATACCAGAAAATACTTCTTTTTTTCCGGTACAATAGGCCGGATATTCCTTTGATTCATAACAATTCTGTCCTCTGGAGCTGTTTCTGTTTCCGGAAAGGATTCTTGCGATTCTATCGTCGGTTTGGTTTCTTCTTTCGCCGTATCTGGATATAGAAAAAATCCGGCAGCCAGAACCGCTAATATAACTCCTAGCAGCAAAAGAAAGCAGATATGATACTTTTTCATGGATTACCTCCTTTTCTAAAGTATAGTATCTGCTTTTTCTTTCCATTTTAACCATCTTTATCAGGATTCTTTTTACACTAAAAGTCCGCCGCCGAATAGGCGGTCTAAATTCAGGTATTCCAAACGTGCCCGGCAGTTTTATTCAAGATGGTGCACTCACTTTATGGGCACATGAAGGTTAACTTGCGGTAACGATTTCCCGCAAGGACATTCCCCTGTCAAACTAAGTTTAAGAAAAATGAGGGCATGTTGTTACAAAAGCCGAAGTTTCCGTGCCAGCCGAACCAGCCTGCGGCCAGAGGGCATATCATACAATTCCACTTCATCGATGGCCCCCAGCTTAATCAGGCAGACCATATATACCACAACCGCTGCAGCAACCGCCGCTGCAACTTGAATCCCCAGCCACACACGTCCGTCAGGCAAAAATTTTTTCGTTATAGCAAAAACCCCGTAAGCTGCGCCTCCCATAATCAATGCGCATAACGTGGGAAGAACAAAGGTTTTTCGGACTTCCTGGCGGTAGTCCAAATAATTGCGGATGGAAATTCCATTTAAAATACACATAAACACCGCAAATAAGATATTCGAAAATATAACAGCATAAATTCCCCACTTCAAACCATACAGCATAATCAAAAGGAGCAGCACATGAAGCGCCAGAGAAATCGCCGCGTTTTTAAGAGGGGTATTCATATGGTTAATTCCCTGCAAAATTGCGTTTGTCACAGTTGAAAGGGAATAAAAGGCTACTGCAGATGCTCCTGCCATGGTAATTTGAATTAAAAGTTCCCCGCTTTTACTTGGAAACAACAAATTATTAATAGGGGCAGAGAGCACAGTAAGACCTACTGTAGCCGGAATCGCAATCAGCATAGAAAACCGGATAGCCGTGCTGACTTTATCTAAAATCTGTCCTCTGTCTTTATTGGCCACTGCCATCGAAAGAGATGGGATCAGCGAGGAAGACAGGGCATTGGCTATGGCTACTGGGATCATAAATAATGTATGGTATTTTCCAAAAATCCCCCATTGAGCCGCAATCAGATTCCCATGGCCAAAATAATCCATCCCCTGTCCGAAGAAAAAATTATCCAGCACAGAACTGATATTATAAACGGTACTGCTTAGTACAATTGGTAAAATTGTCAAGGTTAGCGTTCCAGCAATCCGGCTATACCGTTCAGTTGGCCCTATCCGATCTTTGCGGCATTGCCGCCGCATAATTACCTTATAAGAAGCCATTAGCAAAAGGCAGAACAAAAACGCAACCAACGCGCCGGCGCCTGTTCCAATAGTTCCTCCGGCTGCTCCAAAAGCGTAGGAGTATTCGCTTCCTCCCCGAACCAGATTGGCCCGCTCCCCTTCCCGAAACAAATACCAGGCAGCGCCAATGCTGACTGCCGCATTTACAATTTGCTCCAAAATCTGAGAAACCGCTGTAGGAACCATAGTTCCGGTTCCTTGAAAATAGCCCCGCAGAACACCTAAAAATGCCATGATCCAGACGGTAGGTGCCAATGTCCGCAGCGCATAACTGGAATATGGCATCTTCATGGCTCCGGCAAACAAATCTGCCCCAAACCACATAGCTGCCGCCGCAATTCCTCCCATACATGCCGCATAAACCAGGGAAGCCTTATAAATCCGAACAGAATTGCAGTACTGCCCTCTGGCAATCCTGGAGGAAACCATCTTAGATACCGCCGTAGGAAGGCTGTAGGAAGAAACAATCAGCAGGATTGAATAAATACTGAACGCAGAAGTATAGTAGCCGTTTCCTTCATCTCCGATAATCCCAATCAGCGGAATCCGGTAAACCAGGCCAATCAGCCGGACTACAATTCCAGCCACAGCTAAAATACTTCCCTGAATTACAAAGTTTGCCCCGCCCCCCTTTTTTTTCGCTCCTTGCCTGGATGGCAAAGAAGATGTTTTTTTCCTTCTTCCTGCCAAAACAGCCCCTTCCTGCGCCCCTATATCAGCAGCCGCTGTCCGTGGCTCTGATGGGATTTTCACAGGCTGTCTGATGCCTGTCCCTTTCAAGCTGTCTGCGTTCCGTCTGGCTTCCATGCTCTTTTGGGGGATGGAATTTCGTATTTTTTCCTTATCCCTTCTTCCCGGAGCTGTACTGCTATCTGTCCGTTCCGGTTTCCTGGCCATGGCGCTTCTTCTGGATTCCGGATTCTTTCTCCTTCGGTTGCTATCCCCGTTCCTGATGTTATTCTCCATAAATTTCGGTTTTATTCTCATCAAGGGCATTTACAATACATACCCAAGTTTTGCCCTGATTCAAGATAATTTCCTTTCCATCCGGCCCGTAATAATGGGTAACACCAAATTCCCCGTCTTTTTCCCAGGTGATCGGGATTCCTTTCCCATTGGTAAAGAAATACCCATTTTCGCCGGAAGTATGTACATTAATATTCAGATACTGAGTCATTGCGTAACGACCGGTCTGGCAATACTGGATTAAAACGTTTTTGACTGTAATCGGCCCGTCGCTTCCTCTGTGTACATCCCGATACTGATACCGGTGATACAGCCCATCTTCTTCATTAAATACAAAGTAAGCTTCATTCATCACATAGCCAGGAACCACTTTTTTTGCGTCTTGGGCTTCTTCCTCATAATCCGTGTCTAAATCGTATGCTTCTTCGGCAAACTGGTAATGCCCATGGTAGTCTTCAGCATATTCTGTAGAATACCCCAATTTTTCAATTGCATTCTTTAACCGTTCCCCGCTGGTATAAGCGTTATGTGGTGAGCTTTTATCGCTGGAACGGTAAAACGCCACGGTTCCGATTCCCTCAATCCCGTTAATATTATCCACATTTTTCAAATACGGCACCGCAAATGTACTCTGGCCAAAATGGGAATAGATCGCGTCAAATTCTTTGGCAAAATACGTATAATACGTACGGCAGCTTCTGGTAGATCCGATCCGCTCCAAATCATCGTACTCCTCAATAATAGACATATACCGATTCATGGTGCCTTCCACGTTTGCTTCATAAACTACGCCTGCCCGATTGATCCCGTATTGGGGAAGGGATTCCTTATCATTGCTCATCATGGTTGCAATGGGGCGTCGGTTCCCTGCCGTTTCATCTACCCACTCTCCCGTCAGGTAGCTGCGCACTTTTCCGTCCTTCCCGGTCCGATCCGTTAGATCCAAAATCTTAGACCCGCTTTCCGGCTGGCTTTCTTCCTCTGGCGCTGTTGTTTCCTGGATAATCACAATTTCCGCACTTGTTTCTGTTACCGGCTGAGCAGACGTTTCAGCAATTACTGCCGCTTCTTCATACTTATTTGCGCAGCCTCCTAATACCCCCGCTGCCATACACAGACAGAGAGCCCATGCCATTCCCTTTTTCATCTTTTGTACCCCCTAAGCTCTAAAATTTTATTTTGCCTTTTTTCCATCTCTTCCCGCTCGTTATCTTCCATATGGTCATAACCGCACAGATGAAGCATGCTGTGGGCAACCAGAAAAGCCAGCTCCCGCGCGTTGGAATGTCCATAACACGTTGCCTGCTCTTCTATCTTGTCCACCGAAATGATAATATCACCAAGCATCAATTCCCCTGTTTCCGGATTAAAGCAGTCCTCGTAGGATTCCTCAACACGGGAAAAGTCAGATGGCGCTTCATACTCCAACATTGGAAAAGAAAGCACATCTGTAGGCCTGTCAATTCCCCGGTATTGCCGGTTCAGCTTATGGATTTCCGAATTATCAGTTAGCACCACGGTAATCTCTGCTTCATAAGGGCAAGCCTCATAATCCAGGGCTTCCAGCACGATTTCCCGGATAATCTCCTCATATGGCAAATCCAGCTTTCTTTCTGCTTCATACTCAATGTTAATGGTCATACACGTATCCTCTCCGATA